>Ga0116231_10004362_pt1 | contig 28677 bp, 24 predicted proteins | sample S1TSphgellanicum_2_FD_89695 | JGI IMG/M metagenome (GOLD analysis project Ga0116231, IMG submission 89695) | Host-associated microbial communities from peat moss isolated from Minnesota, USA - S1T2_Fd - Sphagnum magellanicum MG | ecosystem: Host-associated > Plants > Peat moss > Unclassified...
AAACTAACAAATTATAGGCACCTATGCAAATTATCCCAAACTATATCTTTCACTCATACATATGATGATCCAAATTGTAGGTACCCAAATCTTGAATGCAATTACAAACTACCAAAAGTCTAGTTTAGATTTGCACACTAAATTTACAACAAGTTGCTCTAGAATTTTTAAGTATCAACCAGCAGCAGATGCAGCCTGGGCCTCATGCTTAGCCCTCTTCTCCATGATCATGACAAGAAGCAAGACAAAGGTGCAATCTGCACCTGCATTCACTGTCACACCATATGTGGGTCTCCCAAAATACCTTCGTTTAACTGCTACCTGCAGAAAACCCCCCAAGATTCAATGATGATGATGCTTCAGATCCTGCACAAAAAATTATGTATGTATGTTCAAAAAGAATTCTTAAATTCCAGAACTTTGTGAAGTTAATCAGAAGAAGTTAGTGCATAATTAGGTCTGTAGCTTTTTCGTGGAGCTCGTAATCATCAGCAAGTTCCAGAGCTGCTCCAGGCTGCACAAAGATTTTTCACATATATGTATGTACACAGTACCTCTGCCAAGGGTTGTGTTCCATGGAAAATGATGTGATCCTTCCCACAAATATTCTTGAACTTGACTCTGTAGTCAGGTTCTTTTCTGGACATGCTAGAAGCCAGGAACACTTCGAGAGCAGTCTTCCTGTCAAACAAGCGGCGACAATCCTTCGCACTACAAAGGACATCATAATTATCTCCACCAAACACGTTCCATGTACCAAAACCCTGCAATGATTCAACAACCCATAATATTATCCAAAAACATTTAGCAGTTGCCAGACTTGTAAGAAAGAACACTAGTTCTAACTGGAAATTAGCGGGAGAAGAACATGTTATTACACAGTAATTATATTAGTATCTCGTGCTTGAAGCGAGCTATGATATTTCCATGAGCATCCACCAATTGGGTTTCAAATTTGGGGATCCATCCGCGTGAATTGGTGTTAGTTTTGACCAAGGTAAAAACCACAGTGCCCTGATCACCATCTGTTGCATCAATCACGCTCCAATTCTCTGTGCCAAATCCTCTGTTGTTCTGCACAAGCGTGTACTGGACTGTATTGGGTAGGCAATATTGTCCCCCTATGACTGGTTCACCAATGAAATTCTTCTCAGATACTCCATGATCACTGACCACCGCCATACTTAAATTTCCTACACAACAACCTCCTGCAAAGCAGCTTTCTGTGTTTACTAGACAAATCAAAATTTCACACTAATAAGCAAGAAGGAAGAAGAACAAGAACAAGAACAAGCTGCTAATTCTTCAATGTGCCCCTGAGATATAATGTGAGATCAGGTGGTGAGGTATATAAGAACCCTGTTTTGGGTGTTCCGTATACAGGGGAAAAGAGTGGGAAACCTGTGAGCAATTGAAGTTGAATAGTCAAAACATAGACGGAAAGTTCTGCAAGGGAATTGTGGGACCAATATTTCAATGTTTTATTCTTAGAATTTTTCCATTGTGAAATAGAGAGAGAGAGAGATCTTCATTGTAATTTTCCCATTGTCAAACAAACCATTTTGTGCGACTTTGCATTGGGGGGGGGGAGGAATTCGAATGAATCTTCGTGATGGTCCCACAGGGAATCCTAAAAAACAAATTCCTCTTCATTTGTGCATCTTGTGTTTGTGTAAACTAAAGTAGAATATTCTCATTACAAAAGTGAAGATGATGCAGGTAACATCATAATTCATCTTCATCGTGTCAAAAGCTTTTTTCTGAAGCTACAGTAATACACAGCACGAATAGATCAAAGCATCCCTGAGTAGTACCGCTAGAATTGAATAGAAATATTAAGTGCTATCAAGTTACAATTACCGTCCACAATATTAGAATTGCCCTTATATAGAGAGAGAGAGAGAGATTTGAAGCTGAAGCTTTGGGTGTGAAAGAAAGGTGCACTTGGAGAGAAGGAGGAGAGAAGGAACTGTGCAAGATCATGGTGGTAGGTGAGGGAGGTCGTCTGAATGTGAGGCCTCTTTTTCTTAATGTTTTGACGACTTGATGGAGAAGGAACTGTGAAAAGGAAGAGTAGGCTACTAGAATTTGGCCATGTGCCCCAATGATGCGCCTTTGCATTGGGGGGGGGGGGGCTAAGTTTTTTTTCTTTTGGGTTTTAAGGGGGCAAGTGGGGAATTTTTTGTTTATTTATTTTTTTGGTCTGTTCCAATGTGTTTCCACTGTGTCTCCATGAAGTTCCCAAGGTGTTCCCAAAGATGTTCCCAATAACACTTCAGTTTTTATCCCACATCCTAAACCTTTTTATGTGGGATAAAAACATCCACATAAAAAGGTTTAGGATGTGGGATAACATCCATTTATATAACTTTTAAAAGGGAAGGCAGAGGCAGCAAAAGGAACCATACATAACAAAGCCTGCTTAAATATGTTGGGTACTTAGGCTTCTATGTTGGGGAGTGCCCCTATGTTCCAAAAATATTGATGATGGACCAATCAAATGGCTCTCTTTGAAAAAAAAAAACAAAACTACTACTACTACTACTACCACCTCTGTTGTGGGCACACCCTCTCACTACCTAATCAATAGAAGCATGAATAAGTACCCCAAGATAAATAAATAAGGCAAGTCAAATCTAAAATGAAAGGAATTTTAACAAGTGATTGCCTTTGTTGGCCTTGCCTACCAAGGCAAGAAGGATATTGTGTTTAGATTCATTATAGAGTATAGTAGCTTAAGGGATTTTGGCCCCTAGGTAATAATAATAGGTCTATTTTTATATGAGCATTTTTGAAAGATGATATTTTGGCTTGTGTTGAAACTTGAGATTAGTTATAGAGATATAATAATATCTTGAAGGCTTTTGGTTTCTTTAAGAGGATTTTTTTTGAAGATTATGTTTTTGCATGGTGAAATATTTGAATTTCCATAATTCTTCTTTTGCCTTAAGATACTTTGAATGGCAAGGCCACAGTGTGACACACACCCCTTGCTGGTATTCCTTGTGTCCAATTTGGGAAACCCTAATAGGCCATTCCAAAGCTTTGAGCCATAGACCAAGAAGCTCACATCCCCAAGCATGGAAGTGAGATAGCCTTGTGGATGTAAAAAAGAGCATGAATTCAAATTCAGGCTCTTTGGCATTTTGGTCCCACATTTTCATCCTCAAATCTGGAGCAAAGCAATTCAAGGAACAACCAAGTTGAAGGCTTTTTTTTTTAAGTTATGGAAATGCATAATAAGGTACCAAGTCTTCCATCTACCCACAAGCATTTCATGTAGATGATATTCCTTGTGCTAGCCTACTATATGCAAAGTTTGAGTCTTAAATGTTTTTTCTAAGGTCAAATTGTACAAGGAGTTGGAAAGGAAGTAGAATGGTGAATTAAGGAACTACAAAAATCTAGAACCCTAAAAGCAACTTGGGGAGAGGTGTAAGAGGGCTTTCACATTATGAACATTTGTTGTTTTGGTGGGGAAGAGAGTGTTGTGGGCCATGCCAGAAGTAGCAGGTTGGTTGCAGAAAAAAAGCAAAACCTCAAACACTTGGAAGAGACGCTTCTTCCTTTTACAATCCTCTAATCTCTTCTTCTTTGCTACCAATCACAAGGTGTGTATCTAGCCCCCCATATGAGCTGCTCAAACGAATGTGATTTGAACAACTATCAATTTTCATATATGGCAAACATCCATGATCAATTCCAAAATCCAATTTTGCAATGGGGAAACGCAATACCAATAGGAATGTATTCTAGAATGAGCGGCAGCAGCATTGGTCACAATGACTGCAGAATTGAGTGTCATTTTCAAGTTTGGTTCTCTGAAATCAAGAGGTATTTGATTTAGTAGGTACTTTATAAAAGAGTGATTTTCTTGGTCTCAAATTCAGCATCAAGATTGTTTGAACAAGCAAATCCAACACTAATTTCATGTGATCCACATGGCAATTGATGACAAAAACTTGCAATTGAACTCAAAAAAGCTTTGATCCAGTGAATGGTGAGCACCTGTGTACGATATGTGTTGATGATCTCTTTTGAAACATATCCACAATGATATGCTGTTGATGATTGCAATTGAAATGTGGTTGCAGATAGAAATTGCAGAACCCATTGGGGTGATTCCTCTGGAAGGTGCCAAGTTGGAGGAGGCATTTGATCTAGCATCAGGTACTAAGCTGTGAATCACAATCATAAAATTCCTCCCCACAATAACTCATCACACACAATTTTCCTCTCTTCCTACAATCCATCTTCAGGATCAACTTTTATTATCTAAATCTTGGGGATAAGGCAGAACCTGAAATGTACACAGAACTGTATAACTTCATAGCTTTTTTCAATTAATTATAATAGACTATTAGGTTTAAGCCTCTGATTTAAATCATGTTTATACAATTTCAATTACTTCTCTGCTAATCAATCTATGGCCTAACCAACAATGCTGTAATCCTATATACCTCTGAGTAAAGTTCCAAATCTCCACCAATCTGACCGATGCAGACATGCCAAGGAAATGGTGCTTCGAATTGAGGCTGGGCAAGGATGTAGCTGAGTTTGCAGCATGTGACAGCTACATGCTTGCAGCACCATCACGACAAGCCATGGTCTGAACAAGTTTCATCAATCTTCATGAATGACCCATCTGCTCCACTGCACTCTAAAACATGCACAAATGTGAGCTGATTTTACATAATGAATAGTCAGAAAAGAGAACTGATTTTGTACTTTGAGGATTTTTTGGACAATTGCAGGATTATTGGATGCACCAAGTACTTCAGGCCACAAGATCTTGTTTTGGTCTGATGGGTACACACTTTTTGAGCTGTACTTTGCATTCACATCATGAGTCCATGATCTTGTTTTGATCTGATTGGTACTCACGGGACTGATCAGATGACTCAATTCTTGAAACTCCATGGCTTGTTTCTCCATTTTCATTGCTTCATGACATCTCTCAGACAATAGTAAAAGTCCTGTTAAGAAACTATGATGGTGAATGGAATTGTTTTCTAATCGACCAAACTTTGAAGCTCATCAACACTCGAACAAATAAAGAAAAGAATGAGCGAAAACCAAGCTTTGCTGTTGTTCTTAAGACACTGCAATGCATCAGAGTGCCATGCAAACACTGTAAACTCAACTGACCATGGTTTTCAGAGGAGCTCAAGAATGCACGAGAAAGAGGAGGCATCTTGCGGGCACTCCTTGCAGAGTCTCCTTCAAACCTGAATGCTCTAGAAAGTGCCAAAGGACCAGAGGCAAAGGTTCTTCAGGTAGAACTAGTGTTCTTCAGCTCGCACTTAAAATTTCAACCCCCACCAGAATCAAAGCAAATGATCAATCCTTATGTTGTGGATATTTTATTTTATTATTCCACAGAGCAAAATTTCTCTCTACCCATCATCCTTTCCTAAGCCACCAGTTTCCAACTGAAACCAAAAACAGAGTGAGATAGCAAGAGTAACAGAAAAGTGCAAGAAGCTAAAAGCCAAAGCAGAGCAAGCATGTGCAAATAGTGACAAGCTCAAGAAGGTTACGATTCGTGCTCTTGCTGTGTGGGAAATCCTCACCGACCATGTTTCAGGTACCCATCTGGTAAGTAACTGTGTTCTTCTGGTTCACAATCTGTCGCTCAAAATAATGACGTACACTACAAGAGTATATAGTTTTCCTCACACAAGAAGGCACGGCTCATGATGTGTGAGGTAAACTTTGTGGTTTCATCCATTACAATGCACAATCCATTACAATGCTTTTTGTGTGAGAAAAACCATATTCTCTCGTAGTTATAGAATCGTGTCATTTCAAGAAGTGTTTTCACACAATGTGATATAGTGTCATCATAAGGCAGCTGAACTGAGTAAATTGTGAGGATCACTGCAATGAGGACAGGAGCTGACACAATTGATGAAATCTATCACTCCAGGAAAGAACAGTGTCGGCACTTGCAGAACGATGACCCGGATGCAAATGGAAGCCAATGCAACTCTGGAACTTTTCAAGCTCTTGCAGACAAAAGAACAGCTACTGGAAGGTGGAGTTAAATATGTAAGGTTTCTGCATCCTCTACTCCCTTCCCCCAACTGGCATCTTCAATGTCATCTCAATATAAAAAACAAACCTGTAGTTTCAAAATGTTATGTCATGACACATGCAATAATGTGTGCATGTGATTTCACCACTTGTGTGCACATAATTCAGTTCTCACAATATCCTCTGAATTTGAATAAGAAGCATTGTGATGCAGCTAACAAACAAGTCCCAAGAGCAGCTGCGATTGCTATGCCGAAAAGGGTTAAGTGCAATCCAAGAACGACAAGCGAAGGTATTCCCAAGGCCCTTTAACCTTTCGCCCATGACTTCAGTGACAAGAATTACCTATACATGCCTTTCTGCAACCTGGGTGTATGAAGATCATATGCACCCATATAGTGCACCTCTGACACTTGTATAAAAAGGCTCACAGAAAAGCTCTGGGGAAGCTTCAACTCTGTGTACCTTATTATCACATTTGGAAGAGTTTCTACAGTACTTAATTGAGGTTTTCTTCAATCTCAATAGGTACGTGCACTTGCACCAAGATACGCAGGATCTATTCATCCTGCACTCCTGCCAGCAGATTATGTTGATCCCTTGGGTTTCATCCCATCAAGCACCTTTGAACAGCACAGAAAGGAAAGCATTCAAAGAAGGTCAAGGACAGACGTTGCAAGACTAAATAGGGCCAGTTTGCATCAGCAACGTGAATCTGGCAGAGGAAGTCTGAATTTGAAAACGGAACTGCAAGATCATCATTCTCTGCAGATACCTGCATCATCACTGGAAATCCCTGGTCCTGAGAAAAAAGATTCGCAGGAGCCAACAAGAAGTTCTCAAAACATCCGCAGTAAACAAGAAAGATTTATCATCCATCAAGTAGATGATGAAGCTCTTCCTCCCATGTTATCTGCTCCCACTACTACTGGTGGAAGATCAGGAAATCCAAGTAGGGCAAGTATTCGTGAGCAGAGAGAAAACACTGGGGCAGGCAACTTCAATTCAGGACAGAAATCTCAAGATCCTCATCATTCTCTAAGGCAAAGCCTCCAAGGAAACAATATATCGCAAAAATCAAGTACAGTGTTCGAGAATTCTTCTTCATCACTGAAGGCCCCTGCACCTCAAAGATGGGACTCACAAGACCAGTCAGATCATCCTCTTCAGCCTCAAAGAATCCCTCACCAATCTCTCGGACCACAAAGAGACTCCGGCCCTTCTGAGCACCAGTATCCACCACAAGCCACCTACAGCTTGCAACAGCCTGAGGAGTATTACCAGCAGACACAGTACCAAGAACTGACACAAAATACATCAATGGGTGATCCTTGGACTGATGGTAACATGGGCAGCACTTATCAAGATCAACAACAGAACCAAAATCAAAACCAGCCTCAGTTTTGGACTGATCACCACCAACTCTATCAAGCTCCTGCTCCTTACCCAGGTCATCCAGGATATGAGTGGTAAATGTCACCCGATCAACCCTCACATTCTCAGTACCAAAGGGCTTAGCCCTTCGTAATGACATGACTTTCTACAGAAACACATTAAGATCATACTCCAAATTTACAAGCTTCATGAAGAAAGTCCATCAGTGTGATTGAATTCAGATTCAAGGCAAAAAGTACATTAAAAGCGGAACTGCAATGGATGCTCCTTGCTGAGCCCCACTTCATCACCACAAACCAGCAACCATCTGTGCTCCCTGTGGTTTTCCACTAGATTTGCTGAGAGGATGGAGAATTGAAATCATTTCAAAAGGTTTGGAGTTGATTGGGAAAAGAAACTGGCTCGGTACTTGATGAAAGAAATCCACTATTGCAATTCAGAGCTTGTTTTCACAAAATGCAAGCTTGGAGATCATGAAAGCAATCTTGCACCCAATAAACTTACCAGCCAGAAGTTGCCATGGTACATGAAGATGACTCCAAGCTTGGTACCAAGATGCATCAAGATGACTGAAGCATTGGGAATATGAGAGCCATTGTGCCCATTGATATCAGACACCAGCAAGAAAGAACAGAGCAATTTCCAATTTTGCAATAAGATGAATCCTAAATGTAAGAAAATCAATGAGTACGAATGTCCTTTTATTGAGACTGATATTGGGCAGATGAAGTTCACAATTGTGACGTTCCACAACAATTGTGTTCACAGAAGAAAAATGACTTCAGCACAAAATGGATGTCTCCTACCTACTCAGGACAGCTGTTGTCTAGACAGCTTAAGGTTATTATAAAGGACCAACTCTAATCGAGGGAGAAACAAACTACACCATAATCCCTAACCCTGAACTCTAATACCCAATTGTTCTAGGTTATTTCAACATATGGTTAATGGTGAATTTGTACCTTTTTTGTATTTACTTGGAGAGAGCAGTGGCAGGTTTGAGTAAAGGCATGACAGACTCTATGCTTTCAATAGCTGTTGTAAGTTCCTCCATCGATGCTGCATAAGAGATGCGAACACAAGACCCATTTCCAAATGCATCACCCGGGACAAGCGCAACCTGGAACAATCAGAATTGCAGCAGCAGCAGCACAAATTGTTGATCTTAGAAAATGCTCAACCAAATGCTTTGAACCCTAACACAATGTTGATCATTTTGGGTTGAGCACTTAGGTTTAGGCTTTTGCCACAAGGATGTCTCACATGAAGCCAGAATCCTTAAATCTCAAGACCCCTGAAAACCTAAATACTCAACCCAAAATGTCAGGAAACCCAAAACTGCTGCAGCAGCACCTGGCAGAAGGTGACCATCTCTAAGCTCAAGCTCTGCTTCACAACCAGCAGCTTGAACAAGTTGTGGGCAATTGGAAGATGTCTGAGTTACCTTGGCTCTCTCCAAGAAAAAACGACACAAGGTTTCAGCATCATGAATCTTCCCAAAGCCTTCCACTTCTGTCCCATAGTAGGCACTGAAGTCGGGGAACAAGTAAAAGGCTCCCTGCAAACCCATGGACATCCAAAGTTAGCAGCCCAGCAGATGATACTGCTACTGCATAACATGATCCTCTCTATTATACTGTTTCTTGGGGATGGGAATTTCAGTCAAGTACATGAGAGGGTCCACAAACATCTCATTAGGAGATTTACCTCAGGAACAGACAGTTTGACACCATCCAATGCTTGCAAGCGTTGTACCAAAAAGTCTCTTCGCTCCTGGAAAGCCTTCACCATGGTTGCCACTGCTTCTCCTCCAGCATAGCCCAGACCCAAAGCAGCGACACCTGCCTTCTGTGAGATGCTGCTTGCTCCAGATGTTGACTAAAAGACCAACCCCAGTCACAAACAGCAACAAGAAGTCATATCTCCACACAAAAATATGCAGTCAAGTAAAGGATTTAGAGACAAAGGCAAGCATCTTTGAATTACATCACCTACTTGGCTTTGGATTCTATTGCAAGCCACCACAAAGTGCTTTGGAGCTGCTACGTAACCCAATCGCCATCCTGTCATCGCAAACGCCTGCCATGAATCCCCCCAAGGGAAACTTTGTCAAGCTCTTCACATGCAAAGCACTGAAAGAACCATTTGCAAGCACAAAGATGCACCGTGTGTTGTTGTGCCCATTTGAACCTTGAAACTTGAAAGACTGATTGCTGATACAAAGGGCAAGAAATGGTCTTACCTTGGAGAAGCCATTGACAGTGAACGTGCGTTCCCACATGCCTGGTAATGATGCAAAGCTGGTGTGACGGGCTGGTGAGTAAATAATGTGCTCATAGATTTCATCTGAAATCACCTGCAGTTACCAAAAAAAACACTCCTAAGGATGTAAACCCCCTGAAATGAGCAGAGGAAATCTAACCTAAAATACAACACAAGTACTTTCAGGTATGAAGAGCTTCCTCTAGTCCTATAAAACACATATCAACATCCAGAGAAGACCTTCGTACTACATATGCTCCTCCCTCAAACTCTATCCCTCAACTCTAAGAGTGAGGAACCACCAATTTAATGGCAATGGTGACAAGCTTACAAGCAATCTGGGGTGTTTGGCAACAATGGCAGCAATGGTTTCCAAAGTTTTGCGAGGGTAGACAGCTCCTGTTGGATTTGATGGCGAACACAAGATTAGGACTCTTGATTTCTCATTCAAGACAGCAGATAGTGACTCCGGCTTGAGTATAAAGTTGTCAGTGATTGAGGTCTGCACAATGACAGGTGTTGCATCTGCCAAACGAGCAATCTCTGGATAGCTCACCCAAAATGGCGATGGAACTATAACCTGTTGGCCACACATCAAGACAGTGAGTGGTGCCTCCTCTTGTTTGGAAGGAAGATTGGCTGAAACAAACACGAGCTTCATTTTACAATCCTACCTCATCACCGGGAGAGCACACTGCTACTACAGCCTGCATGACACTTTGTTTTGCACCATTGCTGACCAGAATTTCATCGGGTGTGTAGGACAAACCATTCTCCTCTGCAAAGCACAGCCAGGTGCCCACATTAGAGAGTTTCTTTCCCACCTAGAACTGTGTTCAAATCTCTTGTTGATGTGTACTGAGTGAACCCCATCAGCATCCATCTGCAGTAGTTCAGTTGAAGGTGAATTGTGAAGCACACCTTTGAGTTTGTGGCAAATGGCTTGGCGGATCTCAAGGGTGCCTGCATTTGGAGTGTAGCGTGTGAAGCCCTGTCGAAGGGCCTCAACCGCTGCCTGCAAAAAACTCCCAAAAAATTTCAAATCCATGAGGCCTGGACATTGATCCTTCCAGATTTTTCACTTCTAAAAGCTTGAATTGTTTGGCAAGAGTTGTCTTGAGATCAAACTTTTACCTCCACAATAGGCCCAGGAGTGTCAAAATCAGGTTCACCTGCAGCCAACCTAATGACAGGAACACCAGCTTGAACCAAAGCAGTTGCTTTGTCTGCAATGGCCATTGTTTTTGAAGGTTTGAGAGCTGCGACTCTTGGACTTATTGTGGTGTCCACATGCACTGCTGCCCCATTAGTGCCATTAGTGCTCGCCACTACTGTCATGGTTGCAGCTCTTTTCAAAACTCTCAAACTTTGAGATTTTTCCACTGCTTGCCTGCACTAAAAAGAAAGCTCACAATGTGAAAAACCCCTTTCTTTGTCTTGGAAACAAGAAACTGTATTATTGGGTGTCCATTAGCAAGTATGAATAAATCTTCACCTTCAAAAGCTACAGCCTTCATTCAGATGTGCACCTGCAATCCCACAATAGCAGGACTTGCAAGGGCAGTGAATCAAACTGCAAGGACTTTTGGTTTGATGCCTGGTATATCCTTGATACCACTTGCAATCCCAAATTGCAAGGGTTGTAAGGGCAGTGAATTAAACTGCAAGAATTCTTGGCTTGATGCTAGTGTTACCTTTGACAACCTAATCCTGGAAATTGCTTCGAATAAGCTTGTGAAAAGACTGATTCAGGTAAACTCTCAAAACTCAGCATCTGAGGAACCCTTGATTTTGCTAAAAACCACTGAAACCAGTTGAATTCCGAAACTCTCTCATTGCCAATGGCTTTGAAGTGTTCATCATTTGTTAGTAAACTTTGGAGAAAAACTAAAGAACACATAGGAAGAAGGAAAACGAAACCACTAAAACCGGTTGAATTCTGAAACTCTCTCATTGCAAATGGCTTTGAAGTCTTCATCAATTGGTAGTAAACTTAGGACAAAAAACTAAAGAACACAACAGTAGCAAATAGAACAATAGGAAGAAGGGAAAACAAAACCACATACATACCTAGAAAACAACCGGAATGCATCCGCGTGCCAATGCTCAGAGACACTGCCAGTGAACCAGGTCTGTGACACAGCAGCAGTAGCAGCCCCTTCAACAAGCCCACCCTTATTGTTGTTGCTGTTCCTGAGGCTGAATTTGTTGTCAGAAGAGCAGCTGCTGCCTACGCTAATCCCAGGAAGAAGCTGCGAATGTAAAGCCGCCATCAACAGTCTGCTTCCACTCTCTGCCCACATGAGAAAGAAACCAAAACACCCATCACTTAAAAAACCACAAAACCAAACGAACAAACAAACAACAACAACAAAAACAAAAACAAAAACTCTCTCTTTTGCAACACCCTTGTGCAAGCAAACAGAAAAACACCAATTCCAGAAAAAAGCACAAATGGGTTAGAGAGAGATACCCGAAGAGAGAGACAAGGAGAGGGAGGAGGAGAAGGACTTCTGGGTTCTTATTTTATTTCTCTCTAACTGAGTTTCAAGAGGAAAAAAAAGTGGGGGGAAACAAAGAAAGACACAACACAACAACAAACACAAAACTCACAGTTTTGGTAACAACAAATGTGCACCAACACGACTTCTTTTCATTCTCTTCCCCAAAAAAAACACAACAAAGAACAAAATGCACATCAATCATGCAACAGCATCACACACAGTTGAAGAAGACGAATCTCTCTTTTCCTTCCCTTCCCTTGCCTTGCCTTGCCTTGCCTTTCTCTCCTCTTTTCCTTCTCTTCTTCACACCAGAAGTAGTAGTCATCCTGCTTGAATGAATAGATGGTGAAAACTTCGTTTTTGGCAGATTTTTTTCCCTGCAAGTTCCCAAAATCTACCTACAGCAGCAGAACTAAGTGACCAAAACCCAGCACACACTCACCACTCTGGTCTGACTCATCCACCCACCCCTACTAGTTAGTGTCATGCTTACCCCTACTAGTTAGTGTCATGGTATATAGGAGGTAGGAGAATAGGTAATTACTAGGTAAGTAGATGGTTTATACATAGGTAAAGGCTTGTTTTTACTACCTGCCTGATAACAACCTGCTTGAGGGTTGTTAGTAGGTAGGTAGGTAGGTAGGAAAAAAAAATCAACAAAGCAACTGAGTTAACCACCATGGTTAGATAAGGAACTGGAACCCAGCAGAAAACTGTTTCCTAACCACTTGCCATTCATCCTTCATGGTGCATTGGTTGGGTGCAGGTTCACTGTGGCCGTCAAAGACTATTTGATACTAGTGGTACCCGTGACCTTCGGACATTTGTGACTATGCCACTCCAGTCACCTCGAACGCGTAGTGGTCTCAACCGACATTGTGCGGGTATCAGAACCAACCGTGTGTACCTTGAGATTATCAGTCCGGGTATTTATTCCTTTACCCGACGTGAGAAAACCCAAAACCTCGGTTCTGACATTTTGAACCTTGGTTCTTGAAAATTTTGGAAATTTTCGAAAACACGTTCCTTTATATAATCGTCAGTTCTTTTAGTAGTGGGTGAGGGGGGAGAGGGGGGCAAGGAAGGTTTTTATATCCGCCTCTGGTGCGATGGGAGAGGGATGCGATCCGATTGTCATTCCTACCCTTCAGACGACTGCAATGCTTTGTGAAGATAGTTTGTACACGAAAACCGTGGTGATCCAACCCCGTCATAGACTGACACCAGTCGCCCGCTATTTCACCAGCCTCTCCCTCCCCAACCCCCTTAAAACCCTCGTCAAACAGACTGACAAACGTAGTGAATTAATATATAAGATTAGGTATACCAATTCAACACTTGTCACAACCTTACTCTGACCAGAGGTCTCATGTGAAGAGTGACCCCCTCTGACCCTGATGTTTCATGTCCTTGTGACACAGTCTGACCTTGATGGTTCATGTCCTGCTGAAAAAAAAGTGCCCTATTTCATGTCTTGGTAACACTCGGACAAGAGTTTTTTTTTTTGTATGAATTTTTTTTGCAAAATTTTGAAACCCTCCCCCCCCAAAAAAAAAGAATAAAGAAAATATTTTTTCACAAATTCCCTGTGTATATGCCATATTTTGAAACACTTATTTGTTTTTGAGGCTTTTTTTTTAGGCAGATTTACTACAGTTCTGACCCGTTTTTTTAAAAATTTTATTAAATTTTATTTTTTTAATTTCACTTTTGTGATGTGGCCAAAAGTGACGATCATCAAGAAGAAACTGTGAGAAAAATTTGGCTATCAATTAGATATGAAAAAATAAAATTAAAACTTAATGATCCTTCTATTTCCTTGATTACCTAGTAGAACCTTATTACCTATAAAAACCTGATAATTTGGAGTTTTTTTTTCCCTCAAAATCTGGCACATTTGGGCCATTTAGGTTGAAATCAAAATTTTCAGATTAAAATTTCACAAAATTTTGCCCAAACAAATCACTGGATTCAAACAACAGATTTCTTTCAAAATTTCCACCAATTTTGCCTAAATCTTGTTTGGGGTCATGGCTAACTATATTACATCAGAAAACTGATATTTTAATTTAATTTAATTTAATGTATGAGAAAAAAAATAAACCACTGACTCTGGCCTTGATGCTTCATGTCCTGGTCAAACAAAGTGGGCAACGACCAACCCACAAAGGGGAATGGAAAGAGTTTTGGCAAAAAAGCCCCCACACTTCCCCAAAAAGAAATCAATTAAGGCAACACTTTATTTGTAAGGCTTGTTTTTTTTAGGGTGATGTCTTTGCGTCTGTGTGGGGTCACAACTAAATTATGCAGTTATTTTTGTGCATTTGGAATCTCTAAAAGCTAACTCAGACTTTTGGCTCTTTTTTCTCTTAAGAGTCATGACTTATGAGTGGCTAGTTGAATGAGCTTTTTAGAGATTTTGCCCCCCCCCCCTCCCCCAAAAAAAGGTATCCAAGCATTTTTATTTTTTGGTTTAAAAGATTAAGGAAAAAAAATCTTTTGGCTTTGTTCATCTAGGGAACCTTAAAATTAAGAGGCACAATTTGCAAGAACTCTCCAGTTTGGCAGCCCTTGTAACTTACACTTCAAAGTTCCATGCAAGGTTTTCAAGCTTATTTTGAGATTTTATTAGCCATTAACCAGTATTACATGTGTCAACCTCACCATGGGCTTCTAATGGGGGAGATCAAATGCTTGGACACAAAAATGAACTCACATCTAATCTAATTTCAAATTTTATAATATGAGCAAGTAACAATTGATGTTTGTGTTTCAAATTTATGGAGTCCCCATTTAGTGTGTAATCTTGGGAAGTTTTCCAAAAGAATTTCTTCAATTTGAAGTTTTAACTAAAAGGAGGCCATGTATTGTAAAGGGTTCGTCTAAAAGATAGACGACCCATTATTCATTAGTTCAACAACTATTCATTAGCATGCCCCATATCATTTGGGTGTAGTAGCTTTGCATGCACCAAAAACATGTCTCCAAAGGCAAGTGTGCCCCACCATTTTTACTCCTTTTACAACAAATCCTTCATACCTACACGCTTTTTTTTTAAAAACTTTTTTGACTTGTGAACTAGATTGATCCATTTTTTCATCCATGTGTAATCATTTAGTTGGTGTCACCACCACCCATGGTGATGAAGTTGAGGGAGGATTTCACAAGACTTATGGTCAAGCAATATTTCCTTATTTCCACAACATTCACTTGTTTGTTGGCTCACAAAAACTCATACAATAACAAGCCACATGAAGAAGTGAACCTAGGTTCACTTGATCCACCCACCAACAACATTCAGCACATGAGTCATTCCATTTCAAAAGCTTATTACTCTAGTGACTCAAATGCACTTAAGTTAGGTCTTAAGATGGTCTTGGGATGGTTGTTGGCCTTTGAAGATAACAAATGCCACAAAGACCTAAAGAAGAGAGTCCACCTCCGGAAAGCTATGACTAAACCTAAGGTTTTGAGGTCAAGCTTGGATCCACTCCAATTAGCATCAATCGAGCTTTTTGTTTTTGCCTTTTGCAAATTGCAACTTTCTCTTTTTTTTCTCAATGTGGCCTAACTTTTAAGACTAAAATTTCAGCCTAAAATTGGTACCAAACTCAAACAATGGTAGGAAGGTAAGAAGCAAGTTAAGGTGCTTTCAGTTTTTAGGGTTCAATTTTGAAAAATGAAAAGGAAAAAAGATGAGGTACTACTTGCCAATTTGACCAAAATTTTGAGAAGTTGGTAACTTTAGTGACCCCATTTGTTGTTTCGCCATGTTTCGCCACCAATTCTACCCCGCGCATGCTGGCCGTTTTCAAAAAGGGCGTGTTGGACCTGAGAGGGGTTTCGCCTTTTGGCCAAGACTGGCGACCCTCTCTTTGGGCAGACTTGACGCATGACCCGCTTTTTGGGTGGGCCGTCCCCCCGCCCACCCGCCCGTTGACCACAGGTCAAACAGACACTGCTAATTCCGTACCCAACAGACTCGGATGACCTCCTCTACCGGTCATTCACCGTTTGACTGCAAGTCAAACAACAGACAAGCCTCCTAACAAACTCGGATGACCGCCTCCACCGGTCACTTTCCCTGACTCAGCTGACCTCACGGGTAGTCACCAGTCGCAACTATAGTCAGTTAAGACCCCGGTCAAGGCTAGGTTACCCACTGCCCCCTAATTATTAAACGACCTTAGGAACTCCAAAGCTCTCAAGAGCTATTTCTCCATTTTTTTGAAGAAAATTTTGGAATTAAAATTACCTTTCATACAAATGTTATGAAACTATAATTATACTATGATAAGAAATCAGAAATAGCCATTTTTTTTTTAAAACCTAAAATTGCATTGAAATTACATTGGTTTTATTTTTTTTTGGAGTAATTTTCATTTACAACTAACAGATCAAAAAATTGTGAAGTTTTGTAGATTTTGAACAAATTTTCCAAGATAATTTCTTTTTTTAGTTTTGAACATGAGCTTACATATTTATTCTTAGAAGGGGAACACATGCCTCGTCCCTCGTCACCACCGGACTTTCTTTTGCTATAGGTATGGGTGACTTGATCACCAAGAAAGGGGTCAAAAGACTAAAGAAAGTGGGATGTTGAAAACAACTGCCAAATAACAATTGTTTTCATTCAACACTATTCCCTTTGTGACCTAAAATGTGGTCTTTGGGGATCTTATGCCTTCACATGTGTGGACTTTGAAAGTAGAAATCATCCCAAAAGATTACATTAAAAAGAAAAAAAGGTTGGCATACATGCAAAGATGTCTCCAAGTTTGTTGTTCATAGTCAAACTAGCGACCCAAACACATCAAATCTTCAGAATAAGGGAAGGGAAGGGAGGCCTCTTCCCACACACCCACCCAAACCCCCCCCCCTCCCACGCCATTTGCCTTTCAGGTGATTTGAGGGCATAAGAACAAGGGCGGGTAGAACACACTATTGCACTTCATGGTAGAGGACATAATTTGGTTCCTTTTTGTATTTTTTATTGCAGCTTTGTTGGATTGCGACAACCATTTAACTCAAAGGTGGATTGGTTTATTCTTAGTTGACAATGCTTTTACATATAAAACGTATAAAATAATTTCATGTGTAAATTGAACATGCACCAAATCACACACACCAACATTATGATAATAGATGCTTTTGATTCTTGGCATCATAAAATAGTTTACGTATATAGATTAATTGTCCGTTTCCAACTTCACACATTAAAATGGTTTTTGACAATAAATAATATGATTTGACATACGTACACCTGCCACCAAGATAACACTCACACAAGATGTGTGAAGGTGGTGAATGGTTGGACTCGTCCAAAAGCTCTGGTTGTAACTGGTAAGTTATTGTTGTACATTGTGAGGTTGTCACCCAAACGAATGAGGACATGTGAGGGAATCAAATTTTGGTGCTAAACTGAGTTTCATACCCCGTTGAAGCCCAGTGTACTTTTTTTTTCCTGTTTTTTGAAATCTCATCCCTTATGTGACCAAACTTGGTGCTAAACTGAGTTTGGCCTGTCCTTTCTTTTCCTGAACGCTTTCAACCAATCACTGCTGCTGCTATGTGTACTGTAACTATACATGTTCTCGAGCCTGGTGCATTTAATGCTGAGTCTCAGTATTTCATACCCTTATTTAATAAAATTTCATGACTTCGCGAACAAAAGCCAGGAGGGGATGAAGCATCAAATGAGGGGTGCAACTCAGGCCCTTGAAACACTTGAGCCCAATTATCCTTGATTATCACCCTGGATAATGCCGTGCGGCCAGGCCATTACCCTACATATATAGAACGTCCAATTGCAGTCCTCTAATAATTTCAAAACTAAACGACCAAATTTTTTTAATTTTAAAAGTATAGGATAAACACTAGGATGAGGGCATTATCAAAATAAGGGGCCTGCCGCCCTCAGGGGTGCCACAAATTTTGATTGATGATGGCCCTCCTCAAAAGGCTTTATCCAGTGTAAAAGAATATGCCCAAACTTCTTTCTTATGGGTTAATAATATGAAAATCAATTGCCTTTTTCCAAAGTTATGGTGCTGTAAATTTTGGGATGACAAATGTTTTGAAATTGAACTTTGAATTTTCGGAGTCTATGGAACATGCCATTCTGATGTATGTTCCATTAGAACTGGTAGAGGGCAACTATTCATATAACTATAGCAAACCTCCTTTATAATCATGCCCTTGGTGATAAATTTTCTTTTTCTTTTTCTTTTTTTTGTGACACTAATGAATTGTGATTTAAATGTGTATAGTCACATTCCATATAACCCTTTACAAGATTGTTACTATAAGGATTTTTTTTACAAAACAGCCCTTTTATGTTAGAATAAAGGTGTCAATTGTTTAAATTTCTTATGTGGGTTATTCTAAGCTCTACTATGCATTCTTAGACTAGAAGAAAGGCGCGATTTCTGCCTATTTTAATGTCACATTGAGTTTGAGCTCTTTAACTATTAGCTTGTGTATTTTGTTAACTATATTTTTTTAATTAAGATTTTCTGTTTTTTGGACAAGCTCACATATCTTATGCTTGTTTGCATTAGAAAGTTGCTTTTTATTTTCTCTTCAACTAGATCCATTATTATTAGTTTGCACAATTTGAATAAAAAAAAATACTAGCATTGCCAAAGGGAACTAGAATTTACAAAATCCTAATATTTGTTCTAAATTTCTCTCATTATAGTCACATTTATGAAGAAAAATTTCTAAATTTTTTGTGATATTAATGAGTGTGATAATGATTATAAATAATGGTTTTTTTTACTACAACAGATGGTTTTAAAAAAAATATGTGACACAAACAAGAACGTGACTAAAATGGGCGTGATCATAAAGGGGGCTTATTGTAATTGAATCTATGTGACTTTGTGATAAATCTTAGTAGTGATTTGGGCTTTAATTTCCATAATTTTCTTTTTTTTTTCCTCTTTTTCTTTTTTTTGATGCAAGTGAAGTGTTGAAAGGTCATGTGGTTCCAAGCTCCCAAAATCGTTGGCAATTCTATAGCAAGTTAGGACTTAGTTCATTTCTTCTTCCATTCCATTTCATCCCTTCTTGTTGTGTTCACTTGAAATATAATTCAGCAAGTTTTCATTCATGTTTACTCTATGCTACACCCATTGCTTTAATATTTTGAAGCTAATCACCACCCACCCAAAAAAACATCTTTGTATGGAAATAATAATAATAATAATCATCATCATCATCATTGCCCTTTACCAACCTAGCCCTTTCCATGCAAGTAATGCCTATCAAGAATGTTAGCTAGATGGTGCCACATGATCATTGGACCAAACGGACAAAAGCTACAAAGGCAGCTTATGCCTGAACCTACAATCGACAAGACTTGAGAAGCTATTGTCGAATGGGCACCGAAGCACCCTTCCAAGTGAGCAACTCCTTGATGCTAGCCTGCCACTAAAGGCGGTCCTGAGCGCACTCATACCAACCCCCTTGTGCGAATGGTATGCCAACTCCCTGAAGGTCCTTGCACATTGTGGAGACAAAGGACTTGGTAGGGCGGCCCTTAGAATGTTTGGCACCATGCAAACATGAGAATAGCGCCTAATGTGGGTACCTCTCCTCAAGCATCTTAGCCATGTGCCCCAACCACAACAGCCTTTTTCGGGCCAAAAGTCATCTCAGAGAGGGTACATGGCACCTACCCCTCAAATGTTCAAGGTTGTGGCGGTCAGCAATGTCGACCCCCAAAATCCGCCTCAGACAACTTTTGTACGCGATCTCCAACCTATCCCCTTGTGCTTGCATCAAAAGCCACGTTTCACTACCATAGATGAAATGCGAAATAATAAAAGAGCTAAAAACCTTCACCTTGGTCTGCACCAAGAGGTGGTGATTCCCCCACACATGGGAGAACTACACAAAAGTGCCCAGCCCACGCACATGGCGAATATCAACCTCCTCCTACAAGCTTGCCTAGGAATAGACAATGCCTCCCAAATATTTTAAAGACTCCTCCAGCTACACCGAACCACTACGAATGGGGGTGTCAACAAACAGTTGGGTGGCACCCTTGCTCACTGACATGATCTTGGTCTTGGTAGCATTTATGCACATGGCCATATTAAACGCCTAGAAATCAACCACCCTCAACATCTCCACCAGCTATATGGAAATGTGTGTACATAATTAACACCCACCCAAGGAACATCTCTAAACAAAAAATGTGTACTTAATACTACCCACACAAAAGAAACATCTTTACATAAAAGTTTACACCCAATACAACCAACCCAAACAAGGGGTGTGTCACACTGCGACCTTGCCATTTACATTAAAAAATATCTTAAAGCAAATTGGAAACTCAAATATTTCACCATGCAAAAATACAATCTTCAAAAAATGCTCTAAAAGAAACCAAAATCCTTCGAGATATTATAATTTTACAACTAATCTCAAGTTTCAATACAAGCCAAAATATTATCTTTCAGAAATCTTCATATAAAGATAAACCTATTACCTAGGGGCCAAAATCCCTTAACTATACTCTATAATGAATCTAAACACAATATCATTGCCTTGGTAGGCAAGACCAACAACCATGTCTACATACCACACCAAGAGTGAACCATGCATCTATTTTGCAACAAAGCAATTTTCCTTTGGGTTGGGGTGGTGGAGGGAAAGGGTCTAGTGAAAATTATATTTTACCACCACAAATTTTTTTTCTCACTTTCCAATTTCATCTATTTTAATGGGGGAAAAAAAAAACCTTGGCTAAACAAAAGTTCATCCATGGCTAATGGTTCCTTTCTTGGCTACTATAGTCTAGCCTCAAATTCTCACTTGAAAATAAATAATCCATTTTTTAAATAATAAAATTATTAATTTTTTCATTCATTGGATCTTTCATTTTTTTGAAATTTATCATACCGAAGATTAACATAAAATGTTGGATGTATGTGTAATAATGTAGTTATATTTCCTTGATCTACTTAATGACAATAATAATCCCTTGACTTAAATAATGACTTGAACAAGTTGATGAATAAATTACACATTATTCTTACAAAATTTGAGATGATGCACAATGAATTGTGGATTACATAAAATGTATTTTGGATTAGCTCGCCTCCTTCAACTCAATTCCCTTACAAGTGTTTGGGAGACTTTTGATCCCAAGATCTTTGGATTCCTCACATGTCCTCTTAGTGTGTTGACAAGTCATTTTCCCCATCTTTCACACAGGAGGATCGACATCATTTGCACAAAGATCATTGCACCGATGGCCTATCTAGGGAATTGGGCACTTGTTGCACATATCATCACATGTTCTTATTGGAGGTGATAGGCACCAATGATTCTAATCCATTCCCCTTTTAGGCCCATTTGAGGTTGACATGATAACTCATTCCCCTAGATGTAGTGGCATGCATTCTTCCTTTCATGCAATTTGTCAAAAGGAAATTAGATTGATTTAAGGATAATTGCAATGAGGTAAATCCAATTTTGGTCGGTTATGATATTTTAAACCAATGCCAAAAAATATCATTAGGGTTTGTAATTTAATTTAATAAAAGATATGCATTTAGATATTTCCAAAAAAATTAAGACAATTATGCATCCATTGAAAATTTTCATTTTTTATCGATTATGCATTTGTCTATTTTTAAATTCAAAGTAACCTCTAGATATGCATATAAGTTATATATATCAAACATCACATGCTAATTGTGCAAAAATAAAAACATTCAAAAATTCAACCATTAGAAATCAAATAACTTGTGAGGGAATTGAACCTTAGGTTTAGAAATAATTATGCCCATTGCAACACAAGATGCCTACAAAAACAAACATTCACAAAAACGCACCAAAATCCAACACCCTAACCCCACATGCCCAAAAGCTTGTTATAGTTTGATACCAACATAAACATAATGCCTAGAAGCCCAAGGATATGTAAAAAAGTTGTTTTCAATCAACAAATAAACATGGCATCCAAAGGGCCTAGGGAATATAAAAAAATTGTCACAATTTGATTAACAACATAAACACACCTAGAAATCCAAGAACCCCATAACATCAACATGGATAGAAATAAAAAGTTAAATGCATTTTTTTCAAAGTAGAGTTAGTTGGAAGGGAAAAAATGCAAAATTAATGAAGGTGATTTACTTAATTATTGTCAACCTTCAACTTTTCAAAATATTTACATTCTTCATTCAACTTGTAATTTTTGTTAGTTAAAACAACTTTAGCTTTAATATAATCCTTGAAGTTTGCATTTGTCGTGTAATTCAAGCAAGAATCTTTTAACCAATTTTTTTAAAACAATGATAATTTGATCAAGATTATTAACTTGTAAGGGGCAATGCCTCAAAGTTGTCAATACACCAACAAAACTAAAGATTCATTATGTTTCAATCCGAGACCTAGGAATCCCAAAGGTTTATTTGGCAAGGAAGTTAACATTTGAAAATTGATTCATATGTGTTCACCATCAAGCAAGAAAATTTACACATTTAAATAAAGGGATAAATAACCTTTGAAATAACAAGTGAGTGCAAAGATTCTTCCATGGATGTTCCAACACCAAATATGTTAGTATCATCTTTTTAATTTCAATAATAGGTCCATCATTTGAAACTACAAACATTGTTTGGATAATAGGGTTTATTCAGTAAAAATTTATCATCAAAAGGGGGATGACCTTTTTCACATCATATTAAATAACAAGGAAAATTGCATTTCCATGCCCCACAAAGTTTTCCATAACCCGTAATGATTTGAAACAAGGGTTTAACATAACGATCAACAACATATTATGAATTTGATAAGAATTAAAAGCTTAAAAAATTTCAAAAAAGGGTTTGATTAATTTCACAAACTCTTATCACATATTTTTATTGAAGAGGTGGATTTCCACTTCAAACTAATCAAGTGTTTCATTCCCATCACCCAGGGGATTCATTTTAACTTCCATAACCACCATTATATTTATTATAATAACCAAAGCATTTGATAATAATTAGTGACCTTTTGATTGGTTTAGCACAGATGTAATCATCACGAGATTGAAATTCTAAGCATTGGGGCCTAAACGTGATTGGGGTATTACATTTGAACCTTAAGGACTCACTCCAAGGACTCCCAAATTCACCTTTTTCTTAAGTTTTCTCATGATTTGTCTTACATTTCACCCTTTTTTCTCGTGTCAAATGAAATAATTTTGTTCCAAATTTTATATCGGCTTCTAAAATATCTATTGGTTTCATATATGAAAGTGAGAATAGTAAAATTTATTCAATGTAAGCCATGTTCTTTCAATGGCCCAAAATTTCCAAAATTTTGATTTTTTGAAATCTTTTACATTAGAATAGGGCATTTGATTATTGTCACATTCATACATTTTATACACATTAACACATAAGGTGTTTGTGGTAAAGTCTTGGGCCAAAAAAAATTATATAGTCAGTCCTTATGAATCCTTGAATTATTTTTTTCTTATGAAACAAAGCCTTAGATTTTTTTCAAGGATTTGGTAGGAATCCTTAAATTTGTTCAAATTTGACATTCTATGCATAGAATAGTTACTTGTAATGTATCTATTTAGTAATCAAATCAAACTTTCAATATGAATGTGTCATTAAGTTTCAACAACATGTGTTAAGTGAGGGTGTTTAAAGAATATGAAATGAAACAGTCATTTTGGGTGCCCCAACCATGTTTTGACCAAGTGACAATTTTTGGAATGACCCACACTTAGGCTTTTGAGATTCTCTACTATGAAATGAATGTCATTCACTTCTCATAACATAATAATATGACTTGTTTAAATTCTAATCTCTCTTCAAACATTATAACGTTGTTAGCAAACCTTGTTTTGGTAAAAGTTTTCAACTTCTAATGTCACATCCCACTTTTAATGCATGCCTTTTCCCACTCCTACCTACCTTTGCTTAACTTTTTTGTCCACGTAATTGTTTTTCACAAACCAATTTGAGCATCTTTCACAATTACCAAATTCAAACCCATTGAAACCTTGTCATCATTTGTTGCATATTAACATGTTTAAAACATCACATACCTAACATAAGTACTTTCATAAACTTGAAAAAGGTTCAAGGTTCACAATCAATAATAGATTATAATGTTGTAGCCATAGTTCTAAGGTTATTACCTTCATCTTTCACAAAATCAATCACACAATAAATCAAACCAATTTTTTCCAATAAAATTAAAAGTTGTAAAATTGTGGCATTGCCAATAGTTTTGCGCACTTCAAATGGCCCCATAATAACATACATAGGTGTCCAAGTCTCATCCAAATAGTTAATGACCAATGCAAATGTGTCCATCCCACCTATGGACATCCAAACTTCAAAAAATGCATATTCAAGATTTGGTAGCACATGCAAGTTCATGGTCTTTGTGATCATTGTAGGAAAAACTTGTTCCACAAGAGACGAATGAAATCAAATTACAACATAAGGGCAATGGTGCAATATTAACCTGCATAACCAAATATATTTGCATGAAGGTAAAAGTTTTTCACCTTTGCAAATATAAAACACAAGGTCTTACATTTGTTGTGTTTCATCGCCATTTTTGTAAGGGTTTGTTGAACAAAAATATGCAACAATTATAAACCATGTTGGCCCAACCATTTTCTTTCCTTGTTGTTGACTATGGTTTATTTCAAAAAACTTAACCATAAATTTTTTAATTAGTTATACTTTTATTTTTGTAATTAAACGAGGATGTGCAAATCAATATGTGTTTTCATAAAAGTAATGTTGTTTGTTTTATCATATTTGATGAACTTTTTTTTTTAATGAAATTAGGTTGGTTTGGAATGTTATTAATTGTTTGGTTAAACTAGTAACATTCCGGGATTTTGAAGATCAATAAGCAAGTTGTCATTGATAACAAAGAAGCCCCAACAAATTGATGTCTTGATATGTGGTTTCCATTGTTGAACTTAAATTTCTATAGTGTGAGTTGAACATCATCATTTTCTAACATGTTGTTGTCACCTTTCAAGTGTACAATTTCAACATCTAACAAGTTATTAATCAAGTTCATGTTTAAATCACAAACTGCATCACCCATCTACCCACACTTTCAACAACAATCATCTCATTTTCAAGCATTGTAAAAATGTCTTGAGTAGAAAACCTTAATTGCAAGGATGAAAACACAAACACACAAAATCATAAGACGAAAAAGATGAATTACAAATTGAGACTTTTATAAAAAATCAAAATATTTGTCACACACAAAAGAAAAAAACACACAATGTTCATAAAAACATTCTAAACAAAATGCCAAATCAAAAGTACAAAAGAAAAAAAGAAAACCCCGGCTAGACTTCTACAAGTTTTGGAATTATTATTGCACATGAAATGTGGAAGAACAGAGGAACTCAAGTAAACAAATTCATGAAAACAAAAGCAACATCAAAAATTTTAAAAATCAAAAGGAAAATTTGATGTGCATGTGTTGGCGAAATTCAAAATACATCATTGATTGAAGTTTGAATGTAGTAACAATGTTTGATGTTTGAAATACAACAACGATTGTTGAAACTTGAAACTTGCACAACAACAAAGAAGTTCGTGTAACAATTTCCAAGCTCAAAATGTAGCAACCAAACTTGTATCTTGAAATGCAAAAATAAAACAAAGCTTGGAACTTGGCAAGATGGAGTCAACAATATAAAATGACAAAACAAAAGATCACAAACTTTGCATAAAGTCATTGTTAACAAAAGAAATTGATAAAGCTTGACATTACAAACAAAAACCATCACCTTCTTTCTTTGCCCCTAAACCTTACTCCATGCTCATAAGTCATTTTTAATACCTTATCTACAGTAACTAGTGGAAATAATTATTTATGGGCTAATGTTTTTACAAGTATGACTATGACAAGGTTATTCACCTAAGAAACCTCCACCAATTATGGATAGGGTTGGTTAGGGAAAACAATATGAAGTTCAAATGTGACTTAATCATATCCAATAAATGTGCATGTCGATATTTAGACAAAACCACATATCCGGCCAACATTGGTACAATCCATGTTTATTCTTGGACAAAAAAAAACAATGCCATAGGAAGTTGGAAGGTCTTCACAAAACTTCCCTTTCAAAATTTTGTAATCTCAAATACCTAAGAAATGATCACCACTGCCAACAAGTTTTTATTGGCTTTGCCCTGTAGGGAAGAGACATTGTGATGCACCCAAAAGTGGGCCAAAATTTTGGTATCCCTATATAATAAGGTGATTTGAAGTTTACTATAATCCTAGTAGTAGATAAATCAACTTATTATTAATGCCCCACTTAACTCCTATTCATTCATACATGGTTGGAATAACTCACTTTTTACATTAACTAATGTTCATTTAATTATACATGACAATTTTTAGTGGTGGCGAATCAGATTATTTACATGTGGAATTTTGTGTGGAGCCAAAAAATCATCTTTCTATTTGAAACTTAAGTTTACTATCAAATATCACTATTCATACATGCTTGTTTTCATTGGTGAAAAATCACTTTAGTTACATGACTTACTATGTTATTTCATGCATAGTTCACATAACTTATTGTCACATTAAGGTGATGTCTAGTTACTTATTAATCATGCATGAATACATTATTATTCATGCAGTTTTTTTAAGTGGTGAAATTTTTTAATGATTACATGTGGATTTTTTTATTTACTTAACTCCTATTCATTCACGTTAAGTGATGTCCAGTTACTTGTTAATCATGCATGAATACATTATTATTCATGCATGTTTTTTTTAAGTGGTGGAAAGTTTCAATGTGGATTTTTGTATGGACCACTAAAAGAAAAGTTCTTGTTGTCCTTTTGTTGAAACCCAAGTTATTAATTAACCCTGATAATTCCCCCAATCATTATGACAAGCTTTGGTTGAAGTTTTGGTTGGTGTTATCTCTTTTTAGTTTTTTATAATTCATTTGCCATTTGCTTTTTGGATCAAAGAATCATCTTGAATTTCTTTCTTTTGAAACTTTCTTTTCACACTTGATACATCCCCCATATGTCTTTGACATGTTTTAATAGAAGGTGAACAGTTCATCTTGTTTTTATTTTTTTGGTCGATTTGGCCACAAACGAGTGAACATATTTGTTCTCACAAATTCAACTCCAAGGTGGGTCACAGGTTTTTTTTGGCTTTTGGATTTTTTTTATTTATTTATTTTGGGTTTCGAGCTAAACACATTTGCATAATGGTAATAAGGAGGGTGAGGCCAATGATCACCATTGACAACTTGGATTACATAGTTCGTGATGTTGCATTCAAGGGCTTGGTGCTCAACCATTACAAAAATTTACGAGAATGGAGCAACGCCCATAATAGTGTATGTGATTTTTTGACTTTATGAAAAAAAAATTTCCTACTTAACACATATCATAATAAAAAGCCATTAATGTGATGATTTTAATGTTTGACTTGAAGGATTCAAAAATATAACACAAGTTTTCATATATTATGGTTATATAGGTTATTGGAGAGTTCTATGTGCTCATTCCAGTCACAATTCCATTCGTGTGAAAACTTGTTAAATGTGCCATTTTACAGATATCATATGACAAGATGATGGCATGTTTTTTTGTTTTGCTTGTAATATCACAACACATTGTGTTTTGGATGTGAATGTGAAAGGGTGAATTGTGCTTAATGAAGTATCAAAATATTGATGTCATTATGAAAAAAGATTGAATTCAACCTTTGATTGGTTTAAATGACATGACATTTTTATCCATGCACTCAAAAAACAAATTGACAAACATCCATTTGTTGAAGGCCATTTGAATTCGTGATTCATTTTCCTTCACCTCAACTAGTGAAGTCACTAGCTTTCACGAACATATTGAAGATTGAGACATAAGTTTTATGTTAAATCAACCAGTTTGTTCAATTTTTTCAATGAATCAATTTTTTGATGAATCATCACATCCATGTCCATATATGTACAAATTGACATTCTTATATAAGTTTTACTAGAGTGAATTTTTTTATAAGCTTTATTCCTAACCATATTGTTGGAAATGTTCATACATCAATATACATATACATATATATATCATTTGAACTTTATGTTAACCTTGTCTTCATCATGTTTGGTTTGGTGTAATGCTGCTAATTCCCAATGTTTTTCAAGAACAACAGAAATCTATTGGTCAGATCTCAAACCTATTTACTTTGCATACAAATTGTCAAACCATGTCACCCAATTTCACTTTATATTAGCTAACAAAACCTTTTTAGAAATAAATTAACTTTACCAACTACCGTCAATATTATGCCAATTAGTCCCAATCGTAGGCTAGAATGAACCACCACCAAGTTGGTGATAAAGCCACAAAATGTTACAAACATACCGGGCAAAGCCCTTGTGCGACAAGCCCCTTGTTTTTAAGGTTTTGTGAAATTGTTAATGAGGTACTCTTTTCCACAACACCCA
>Ga0116231_10004363_pt1 | contig 28676 bp, 23 predicted proteins | sample S1TSphgellanicum_2_FD_89695 | JGI IMG/M metagenome (GOLD analysis project Ga0116231, IMG submission 89695) | Host-associated microbial communities from peat moss isolated from Minnesota, USA - S1T2_Fd - Sphagnum magellanicum MG | ecosystem: Host-associated > Plants > Peat moss > Unclassified...
AAGGTTTTTAGGGTAGGGTATGTAATTAATAGGGTAGCTAGGTTAGTAGGGTAGGTGGTGAGTACAGTAGCTAGGTTAGTAGGGTAGGTGATGAGTACAGTAGCTAGGTTAATAGGGTAGGTGATAAGTACAGTAGCTAGGTTAGTAGGGTAGGTGGTGAGTGCAGTAGCTAGGTAGAAAAATGAACAGGGTAGAAAAGTGAACAGGGTAGTTATGTGTGAGGTCAGGTCCAGGGAAAAACGAGCAGGAACCAAAAAAAAAAAAGTACAATGGTCAGCAGCAAAAAAGAAATGGACTGTCATGAACCCCATCCGGCGCCAAATGAAAAAACGCAACCCATCCAGCGGACAGAACGGCCAACTGGTGCATTGGTGGCTGTTAATTCACTCTGGCCAAAATAAGGGGCCCTGGGACAAGCTTGTATGCAAAGGGAAAACCCCCCAATCAGTTCGGAGGCTATATAGGACCATCCATATTGACCCAAAGAATGTATCAAACCAGTCCATCAGATGCCAGTCTGAATGAAAAATCATTATTTTAGTACCGAATGCGATCTTCCTAACTGAAGAAGGCATGGACACATTTTCTGGCATGTGGAAAACACCAAAGTTTGGGTACCAAATAATGTGACAAAGAAGTCAAAGTCCGGCTTTCAATTTTATAGTGTGCTATAAAATCAGCACCCAACCCTATGAACCAGTGTTTTAAAAAAACAATTGTGATCTTGCTCAAGTGGCACTAGCCCATAAGTATATATAGTCAAATTTGGTGCTATTCAAAATACGAAAGTAGAATAGCTTTACCACCCATTCGTATTGTAGGCAATTGTGTCAATTTTTAAAATTTTGTTCATTTTTGGTGAGTTTAAAAAGAAAACAAAGAATGTTTTTGACATAATATTATTTTAAAAATAATTTTCCCCAAATGGCAAAAAATTGGGGAAAATAATTGCTATAAACCTTATCAAAACTAACAAAAAGTCACACACATAAAAAACTAATTAATGTCTTACAATAGATATAGAACACCCTAATGTTCCTTGTTAAATTTTTGACCTGCCTGAACTAAGAATTGGACTCTGGCTGAATGCCAAAAGCTTCAAAGCAGTCCCAAGTACCTTCACTATCCCTCCATTTCAAAGTAACTTGTATATTTTATATTAGACTGTCAAAATTCTGAAATATTCAAATTGCGAATCTTGAACTCATTTTTTAAAACAATTAATAATAATATTTGGAACAAGATCTGGTGATTATGAGTGGCAGGTATGGTATATATAAATAAATGTACATTTGTAGCTAATAGGTACCCCAGCTCTTTGCAAGGGCTAACAGTTCAGGTAAAAAATGATGACAAATAGTTTTAGAAATAGAACTTGCACAGGGTAGAAAACCAGCTCCCACCAGTGCACCAGTTGGCCGTTCTGTCCAAAGTATGGGTTGTGTTTCTTCATCCGGTTCCTGACCCTGTGTTAACCCGACATTGTACCAGTCAACCTTTTTAGGCTGCTGACCTTTGACCCTTTTTATTTCTTGGGTGTTTTTTTCTCAACCCTGACCTTACTACCCTCCAATCTAGTTGCCCTAATTCCCTAGCTACCTTACTGACCTAGCTACATTATTGATCTATATCTTGACTTTACCTACCAACCCCTTACCCATCTGCCCTCTATTTTTTCATGGTTAAACCACTCTCTTGACTAAACCTTTGCTTTTTGGCACAATTTCTAACTATTCGTGGCTAAACCTATATCTCTTGGCTAAACCTTTGCCTTTCGACACAACTTTTAACTCTTCTTGGCTAAATCTATATTTCTTGGCTAAACCTTTTTCTTTTGGCACAACTTCTAACTCTTCTTGATTAAACCTTTTCTTTTTGACATAACTTTTAATTCTTCTTGGCTAAACTTATATATTTTGTTTAAACCTTTTCTTATTGGCATAACTTTTAACTCTTCTTGGCTAAACCTTTTCCTTTTGGCACAACTTCTAGCTCTTTTTGGCTAAACCTTTTCTTTTTGACATAACTTCTAACTCTTTTTGGCTAAACCTTTTCCTTTTGGCACAACTTCTAATTCTTCTTGGCTAAACCTCCATCTTTTCACGGCTAAATGTTTACATGTTGACAAAACCTTTATATCTTCTTAACTAAACATCTATTTCTTGGCAAAACCTTTATTTCTCAAAAAAACCTATATAGTTTTTGGGCTAAACCTCTACCTTTTGGTAAAAATTCTAATTTATAAAAATTAAACCTATATCTCTTGACAAAACCTCCATCTATTCATAGTTAAACCACTACATGTTGGCAAAAGTTCTATCTATTAACCTCTTCTTAATTAAAATTTTACATTTAAATAAAACCCATATATATTCATGATTAAACCTCTCACTTGGAAAACTTTTGAACTTTTCTTATCCAAACCTTTACATCTTGGCAAAACCTTTATTTTTTTTGGGCTATATTTTTACCTCTTAGTAAAACCTCTATCCCTTATTGGTTAAACTACTACAAATTGGAAAAACTTTTAATTCTTCTTGGTTAAACTTATACCTCTTGGCAAAACTTCCATCTCTTCATGCCTAAACTTCTATTTGTTGGCAAAACCTTTATATTTTCTTGGTTAAATTTTTATGTTTTGGAAGAACTTTTATTTCTTCATGGTTAAACTTATACCTATTGGCAAAACCTTTGCCTTTTGACAAAAAAATTGTATATTTTTGAATTAAACCAAAAGGCTATTTTTTCGACAAAATCTTTTAACAAAAATCTTGGCTACCTTATTGACCTAACCATTTATTAATGTAATTACATTATTGACCTAACTTTTTCCTTATTTGTGTACACTACGTACTTATCATTTACAAGATGCAATTGTCTACCACTATATGATATACAAAATATGAAGGTATTGCACTAAATGAACTTACAACCATTTTAATCATATTTGGGACCTTGATGTCAATAAATGGTAACCATGAATACGGATATTGCACATTTGATCAACTTTTGTGAACTGCACATAAATATTGCATATTTTGGTAGTTATTGTAAGCAAAACAAGTAAAGATCCAATAGCAAAATACAATACCCACATATAAAAACAATGTCATTTAAAAAAAAATACACTTCAATACTTATTACATATTTTGTTATCAAAATGCAAACATTTTTTTCTTTTGGATTCGTTTTTTGAAATTATTTTTTATGTCTTTTTCCCTCAATTTTTAAATTAAAAAAATTTTATTTATAAAATTTCTTTTACTTTTTCTTGTTTTAGATTATTTTCTTCTATTATTTATCACAATTATTTTTTTCTTTTGGTTTTCTATTTTGTATCTTCATCAACTTTTTCATTGAACATGCATATTTTATGATTCAAATGTGGGTATTGCAAAATCATTCTAACAAGACTAATGTTTATTTTGTGACCCTTATGCAAGTATTTCACATTGAACTTTAGTTTTTTGAAGTTCTTTTAATGCAATAATGCAACATTGCAATATGTTTTAAACTTGTATTTTTAGGGAAATTTTCAACAAAGTATTAATGTAATGCTCACATTCAAAGCATGCAAACATAGTACAAATGTGAGGTAACAATTACAATAACACAAAACTTGTATGTATTCGATGCAAATATCACATTTATCAAAATTTTAGGAAATGTTCAAAAAATGGAAAACATGAAGTCCATGCCATTGTTCATGAAAAAAAAATGTAAGTAAGATATGCATGCTACTTTCTAACCTTAAGAAACCCCTATCTAAACTTATTTTCATTAGCCACCATGTCATGTGTTCATCAATAAGTTGTTGTAACCACCTTAATAACATGTTGATGAATGTAAAGTTGATAGTGATACAATTATAATTGAATGGCATTGGTTACATAGTGGTATTTCATAGTTACTAAAAATCTACATCAAACAACAACCTCTTTGAGGCACAAAAGGAACAACAATTTAACACTAATAAAAAACCTTTAACTAACCCTCTTGCACAAATTGAATAGAAGAACGTTTCAATAGAGTTGCACTGCAAACATGAACATCAATTCATTAAGGATTCTTCACAAACTCTGCTTAGATCAAATGTCTAGGAGACAATATTCCTCCATAGTTATTTTGTAAATTTGCATGGGGATTGCATCCTTGTGAAAATAAATAAATAAGTAAATAATTTCAAATTTGAAACACCATAATTGTCAAAAAATGTATTCATCTAAATTAATGTCCTTATCAAGTGATTTCCACCATTTTGTCAAGTCTTCAATTTAAACACGGTCTCTTCAATTGGTGTTGCGAGTGACTAAGATTTTTTGAGACTTTTCAATGTGTTTTTGAATCTTCAAAGAATCATGCGAAGATTGCAAAATAACTTTCTTGAGCTTATTTTTTCAACAACATCAAGATCATTCAATTTAGATAATCAAACTTATAGGTAGAAACATACATTGTTAGGACAATGTATTAAGTTGAAGCTATAAATTTGTATCAAAAAATATCAAAATGATGAACCTCATAAGTGTGGTTGAATTAGACAAATTAGGAGTGAAAAACTATGGTGTTCGATGGTTTCTTATAAAAAAACTTAATGTGAAACAACCCATCGAACAAAGGAATAAGGTCTTAATAATTATCATTTTGAATGTGTGAAACAAAATGACACCTTATATGTATATATATAACATTGAAAATCGCAAGAATTGTTGGGATGCCTTGAAGAACTTGCTAAAGGCCAATAATAACACAAGGAAGTTGGTATTGAAGAGACAATTGTAAAATTTACAACTTGAGGAAGGGACCTTATGAAGGGTCTCTTTTGCTTTGTCAAAGAAATGCTAATCCAATTTAGATGAATTAATGTTATTATTCCTAACATAGATGTGACCAAAATTGTACTCAATGGACTTCCAAAGAATTATCAAGGCCTTGTTCACTCTCTTTCAATGCAAGTAGTTTTACCATCTTTCAAAGAGGTAATGTCAAAGTTCTTTCTAGAGGAAAATAGATGGAGCTTAAGCTTGGTAAAAATAATACAATGAAACCTTCTTTGTTAAAACCAAAAGACTTGCAACATGAGGTTGACAACCCTAACATGATGAGTTTTTCACCAACTTGGATTCCAACAACATGATGAAATTCCTTAAATTGGTTCAAGCACATTGACATCATGAAATACAAACCACAAAAGATTAAGGGAAATTACATGGTGGGCATGGATTTCATTAAAAAACCTCATAGAGTATATTGGCCCATGTTAATTGTGTAGCAATTTTGAACACTAGGCTTAAGAATGCTTAGAAAACCATCAAAAGCTTGGATCTATTAAAGGGAGGAGAAATATTCTATGTATATTGTACAAGATGGCCTTCCATTTAAGGACAAGCTTGAAAGGGATGCCCCTAGCTTGATTGAAGGATACCTATTGGATGTTGCCTTCACTAGTATGTTCAACTTTAAACAAAAAGAAAAAAAGTTGGTACATAGATATAAGTGTTATGTAAAACACATTATTAACATCTTGTTGAACAAACAAGCTTTAAACAAGATCAAAGAGTTCAAAAGAATAAATAGGGTTCACTTTGCAACGGGCTAAGTCCATGTTTATTGACGAGTAAATTAACAATGTGAATTTTACCATGCCAATGTTGGAATGAAAAAATAATTTGATGTGCTTTATATACTTTGACTCATTAAGAATTTATTTTTGGTTTGTTCAATCAATAATTAAAGTCACATTGTAATGTTTGATTTCAAAATTACGTCATTGTTTGCAAAAATGATCTTAAGAATTCATTAAAGGCAATAGGGATTTCAAAAATGAGTTTTACAAGCTTAAAATTAGAAATGAAAATGTAAAAATGTATATTCACATTACTATTCAAACTTTGAAATGACAAAACTTTGGCTCCAAAGAATTTGACATTTCAACTTCAAAAGTTTGCATTTCATGACATTTCAACATTTAATGACTAATGTCTTAATTAAAATTATCATTAGTTGATAATATCCATGAAGAGTGCATACTTGGGAAACAACATTAGGTAAGGTTGCAATGAAATAACTTGAATTGAGTTGAACAAGTATTTGACTTGATTCAAATTGATCATTTTGGATTAGACTATTAATGTTATAAGTTATCAAGGTCATCCTATTTTTGACATACATTGATGACTTGATCAATGGATGCACTAGTACATTTTTTTCAAAAAAAATTTGTAACACCTTGAACATAATTGAAATATTCAAAAAATAATTAAACAAATTTGGGAAAAGCCAAGAGTCTAACTTTGAACTCCAAGATTCCTTACAATTTGTGAAATGAAGTTGTGAACATTACATATTTCATGAACATTTTGCTCAAAGTGTCCAACTTTGGAATCACACATCACAAATATTTTGGCAAATATATATATTTTTTCACTTGGGTCCAAAAGAAAGTTAATGAGTCAATTTGTTTATTTGAGAAGAAGGATTATGTCTTTTTGAGGTCCTTTTGCCCAATTTGTTTTCATAATTTTTTTTTGAATGATATATTTTGTAACTTGTTATTGAAAATATTTATAGTTGCCCCAATATATCACATATTTTGTGTTAATAGTTGTTTAATAAATATGAAAATTTAAAAATGTATAAATTTTGCTAGATTATGTAGTTCATCTTAAAACATGATCACAATGTCAAATCATACCAAAACATGCATGTTGATTATTTTAAAGTGTAATTTCTTGTATTGTAAGCTACAACTTGTTTTAAACACTACATATGCATCAAATTTACATGTCACAAAGGACTCATGAACTTCAAATAGACCTTGAATTTCATAGAAAACAAAGTTAAAAAATTCTGAAATTTTGAGTGATTTAAAAATGTGTTTAATATTCCCTATTACTACAAAAAATTTAAGCATCACAAAGTTCTATGGGGCTTAAATCTTTTCAAAAATTATTTATGAAAGTTTAAATGGCTTATATATGTAGCATCTTCACATTAACACTACATTTTAAAAGTAGGACTTACTTGAAAAAGTGTACATGGTCTAGCTTGGCTTTGGTATAGTTTAAGATAAAAATGTAAAATATGTTGATTGCACAAACCTTTGTATGCTCTTGTATGTGTGACAAGTTTGATATTTATCTTCAAAAGTAGGGTCTCAAAAGGTCATATGCAAATTGTAAGTTATATCATTTATGAAAAATGAAGGAATTAAAAATGCTTGTATTGTAGATAAAGGATTTGAAATCATTTGATTACAAATCACAAAAGCCAAAATCATTTAGTTGAAATAAGTTCAAGATATTGACTTTTGGATGTCTTAGGGATTATTTTGGAGTGGATTTTGATTATATCATTGATGGGACATTCATTCAGTAAAAAAATTATGTCATTGAGATCCTTCAAGAATTTGGTAGGGTTCAACTCCATATTAAATACTTATGATGGAAGGGCTATGACTTGTTCCTAACATGGGCTCCAAGGAGGTTAATCTGACTAAATTGATGCATAATGGATTACAGATCAAATTTACATTTACCTACCTCACACAAAGCCAAATCTTTATTATGTCATGAATGTATTTAATAGGTCTATGTCTCTACCTTAGAAAGCCCAGTTAGGTGCAATGAAACACATTACAACAAAATAACTTTAAATTGTAACATTTTTTAATGAGAAAAAGGACATCAATATCATGAGAGGTTTTATTGATGTTGATTGGGTTGGAAACCATGCAACACATTAATCAACAACTAGGTAAATACTTATTTTGTTTAGGTTTTGGACCTATCACATTTCCAACAATACAAGCTAAGAAATTATTTGCATGAATACAAGGCTATCACTAAAGGTACAAAAAAGGGAATCTAGTTCAAAACCTTATTTGGACAAATTGGTGTCCAAGATGAAAAAACTATCGCCATCTAGTGTGATGATCACTATATGAAACTCATAAACAATATAGTCTTTCATGCTTGCATGATGAACATGGAGATGCAACTTCACTTCAAGCGATAAAGTTGTGTGCAAGCAAATACATGTGGAACATGTTTCATCATAAGACCATGTTGTTAGCATTCTAACTAAACCATTTGGAAAACTATGACTTGTGGACCTTAAAAATAAACTACACATATGTAGCCTTCAAGGCTTACAATAGTGCTCATTAGGTTCAAGGAAAATCCCTCTGGAAGCTTGCTTTTGCTGCAATTCCTTATCTTGCTTCCACTTTTGTTGTGAGCCCAATTAGGGTTACAATATTTTCTCCCATGAGAACAAAGGTCAATGCTCTTGTTGAGACTCAAGGGCTTTCTTTTGAACCTCCATTTTCTATGCATTTTAATTATGGTGAAAGTTTGACTTAATTTTCAGCCCAATGTCATGACTTAAATTTTGGTCACAATATCAAGGTAAAATAGTTGTCATTTGGAGTATTACAATTGTGTAGTGGAATGTCATCACACTTTGTTTCTCCTAGGTTTTCCCCCATTTCAAATGCAATAACTTAAATAGCTAAATTATTGCTATCTACTTCATCAAAGATTCTATTCTTAAACATCAATAACCAATTTCCAAATGTGAAAAGCTTTACCTACTAACCAACAATTTTGACAACATCCTAGATCTAGAACATCCAATTTTTTACATGAAATGGGCAAATAAATGCCACATGGTGAATAGAAAAGGTCCTAGGACATCACAAAAAAATGCGGGTGATATTTGCATCCTTTCCATGGAAAAAGAGGATGGACTTGGGACTACCTTATTGATGCCTTGATCTTGGTAAGGGGGTGTGGGAACAACTATATAAATAATGACCATTCATGATAAACATGTGAAAATAAACATGATGATGGGACTAGTTTCTTTTTTAGTATTTCCAACATCAGGCATGTGCACCTAGAATGACATGGTAATGAAAACCCAAAACTATCACATAAAATGCAAGTATGAATCCCAACCACTAAGGCTAGCATTGGCTTGAGATGTTCAGATTAACAAATAATGTGCACAAAAACCACAAGAGAGAAATCCCCAAAGAATGGATCCCGCAAACTGAAGATGTGCCTTTAAAAACAATTGAGTGTTTGGATAGATAAACTAACCATGTCTCTTTGTTAATTATCTAATACTGACAATGCTTTTTGGACTCTTTCACAAATACGTAGCCCAGGACTAAACCCTCCACCCACTCACCTGTTTAGAAAATACAATGACATGAATGATTCACAATCTACAATTTTTGGGTTACCTGGGATCTATCTAAGCAAATATATCTTGAGGTCGCTACTTCTTTAGCAATTTGGTCAACCAGCACATAGACTACAACTTTGCAAATTTTTTTGGAAGATTCCTCAAAACCCCTTATTATCAACCTAATCGAGTGTTTATAGCACTTCAATAATCAATTGTCACAACTTTTGTAACTTAACTTATTGTGTTAAAAAATGTATCATTTTGCATGGTAAGCAAAAGGTCCTTTAATTTATTGTGTTAATCAAATGTGTCAAGTTGGCATGATAAGTAAAAGGTCCTTAATTTCATATGTTTGTTCACATATCAATTTGGCATGGTAAGCAAAAGGTCCTTAACATCCTCTGATTGGAACCATTGTGATTTTACAAAGAACATTTTATCACAGGCAATCTTGCATTTCTTTGAGTGGGTTCAACACTTCCTTGACATCGGCAGGATCCACAATTTGGAGGCACATTGGGCAAACTTTCTCCACTTCAATGACCTATCAATACCAAGGGTTTAGAAATGAACTGAACAAGCCAATTTTGACATGGAAGGTTGCAGGTTGAAAAAGGCACTAATAGAATGTTATCAAAATTGAAATTTGCAACTTGCTGGAAAAAAATATTGGAAGGGGTCTAGGGTTTAAGGTTTAGGGTTAAATTGTAACTTAGTATAGTATGATAAATTGGATTGATGTAGGTTTTGCTAATGACTTGTTTGCACCTTGAGAAACTGTTGCATGAGAGCTGAGAATTTGCAATGGGGACATTGGCTCCAATTTCCAAGCACCATATGTCGACCTGTTGCAATGCAAAACTGCAAACCTCGACCCACATTACAACCACATAAAACCATTCAGTTTGCATATATGCAAACAGGTATAACAGATGGGTGAAGATGGGTGTTGGGCAAATTATTCATCGCAAGTGTGCGAGGAACCCAGGACCTTTAGAAGGGCAGGTTGATGTCCCCCATAGTTTGATTTGGGTAGTTGAATTGAAGTCAGGTTTTGTTATCTAGTTTCATGAGTTGAAAAGACATGCTACATGATGCCCAAAAGTTTGGCAAAAGTTTGCCAATACAAGCATCAACTTAGGCATCTCAATTTAAGTATCCATGATTGTACTCTCATGAAAGCATTAGCAAGCAATCTTAGTATTTTTGATCAGTTTTAATAATTTTGACGTGTTGGTATTAAAAAAGTTTGCAGCTTTGCACTTGAAAATTGAAATCAATTGGGAGTAAGGTCAGCTGCACATCAAGTAGTGGAAGGAATGTGAAATGAAAGAGGGAGAGAGATGGTTGGTTGGAGAGATTTGTTTTTTTAACCGGGATGGTGCAACAGCATGCAGGACAATCAAGCTGTGTTTCTGGAATCTCCAAGGAGCAAGTTGGGCATGGTGCTAAAGACTCCTCTTCCTCTGTTTTCTCCGGCTTCCTCACAATGTTCTCAATCTTGCGCTTATATGCCACAGATATTGCACTCCTGTACATAAGACCAAGGTGATTGATTTCATCATCAATACCTCCCAAGTCCAAATCTATAATAATATACAATAAATCGTAATGCATCTGATAATGTAATTCTCAAATGTTGCAATATTACTCTCCCTCTGTATGCATTCAACAGACTTGCACAGGTTGAAAATACAACAACATCCCATTATGGGTTTAGGCAGTTGATCTGATAATTCTGATTGAAGCAATCTAATTCAATTTGCAACTGTTTAATGTATATATGTGTGCCATTGAGTTCAAATAGCTTTGAACAAACATGCAGTAAATTAGACAAGAATTGGGTGTACCGGTATTCAGGTCGCATAAGCATGGAGGCATATTCAAATGCTGTTCTCTTCAAACCTGAGCGTTGGCATTCAATAACAGTGGAGATGAGGATTGGAGTCACATGTGCTGGAAACTTGCTTATGTGCCGGGCCACTCGGATGAGCATTCGTGCACTTGACCTGTCTCATGACCCACAAATTCATATCATCCTCCCTGATGTAAAGCTATCAGCCTATTCTTTTCATAATTTGAGTAGTATTGAGATGTCTTCTATATGCCTTGGTTGACTGTGTATCACAGAAATTCTCTGCTCATTTGTCAAACTAAATGCATTTTAGTTAGTTTGTCCATACCGGTGGTCTCCTAGGCGAATGAGTGTCTTGACAAGAATGTAAGAATGCAACAGCATGAGCTGCTTGGAAAGCTCAAGTGGCACACATCTTTTTTGAGCTTGCAAGACTCTACAAAAACCTAGTAGTTGTTGATGTGCCATTTTGTAGTTCCCTGTCTCCTGGACAATTCCATTCCCACCCAAGTGTTTTCCCCCTTTGTAAGCATCAATAAAACTACTTGGTGTCTCAAGCATAAAATCGGGTGTGCACATGAACTCTGAATTCATGTGTCAAAAGAGATAAAGTTTGCAATGGCAGCTCAAAAAGTGTGTGAATGTTGCTTGTGAAAAGAATCCCTTCAAATTGGGTGTCTTTTTTGAACTATATGCTTGATGTTGTAGACAAAAAACATGATTTAGGACAAGATTAGTAATACTGGACCTGCTCTTGGTGTGCAATTAAGAGTGCAGCCTTGGTGGCTTGATCATAGTTGCCAAGAATGGTGTGTAGTTGGAACAAGTATTTGGGACCTCTTTCAACTCCTTGATCCATCTCCCCCATGAGGTAGTCTAATAGCTGGGATGTGAGTGCATCACACCGTAACCTTCCAACCAATTCAATAGCCTGTAGAAGAACACAAGTTTCCACACAAAAATCTATCACTCCTAACTTGACCATAAGCATGTCAATTATTCCAGGCATGATCATGACACATTATTGAGTAGATGTTTTCAAATCTGGCTATCTGTTCTACTAAGTACTCTTTTTCCAAGTCAAAATGAAGCATTGAAACTGAACTGCAACCTGTTGTAGTTGAATCAGTAACTTACAAGCTCAATTCCTGTGGCAGTTCCCCAATGCAAATAAAGGTGGAGAGCTTGCTTGGGTTCTCCACATTTCTCAAATAATGCACAAGCTTTTTCATAGCTTTCCATAGACTCATAGTACCTATAGTTCCTTGAACATCTCTAGTGAATTTCATACTCCCAAGGTAAATTTCTGGAAGAAAAAACAGAATTCTTTATTTTTGGATCTGGTGTTATAATCAAGCCTTTGAATTAATCAACAATGCAAACACAAGTTGTTTGATGTTATTAGATTTGTCAGTTCTTTTCTCAAGAAAGAAAAATTACCTGGCCAACTTAAGGCATTCATCTTTGGTGGCAACGTCTTTAATGATTTCTGTGTAGATGTCCATTTTGTTGTGTTGTTGTGCCAGCTCACTTGCCTCTTGTGTCCTGATAATGTCCAAGAAACCATTGCTTCAGAAAACCTCAACCCACAAAGTATAATATATCCTCATGGGCGCAACCCACAAAGCATAGTAAATCCTCGTATGGGTGCAACTGGCACAACCCACAAAGCATAAATTAAGTAGGTCTCCTTTAAATCCCCTCATGTGTACTTAAAACTCCAAACAAGAGTGACAGGCAATTGCATTCTTCAAGATCTCCAAAAGAAATGTGAGATCTTCATTCAATTCCTGTGTCATAATGTGAAGGGCTACTACCATCGATTTGTCCTCATATGTGTGTTCAAAGAGTTAAAATATTAAGCTTGCAAAGATTGATTACCTCTTTTGCATGATGAGAAATTCAATTGCATTGTCAAAATCGCCAGTAAGTTTACAATACTTTGCTGCCATAGCTGCTCCTTCCATTGATCTTGTCTGGCACATGGACATACTAATCTTCTGTTTGGATGGACATAATAACATGGACTGTTTGTTCCTCTTCTTCTCTGAGACATTGGTGAGGAGTACATTGAATCAACATGGACAAAATAGTCTGTAGCACATGAGGTGCCTGCATGTTATTACTTACAGACAGTCATTGCACAAACCTTGCGTAAAATGGAAAATGCTCTGGCCGGATTCCCAAGTGATCCAAGTTGTAATCGTACAGCATTGTCAATATCCTGCCACAAGAAAGATATAAAGACTAAGTGTTAATATTATGCCATTGCATACACAACCCCCATTTTGACTGACCTTTGCAGGACATGGATCTTCCTGCATTGAAGCACAAAGGGTTAATTAATTAGTGAGGATGTTCTTGAGAGATAATGCAAAGATTGAGGAGGAACTTATAACAGGAGCATTTCAGGTTGAGTTTTTCAATTCTCAATCTTGTTACCTCAGCTAATTCATATGCAGCAGCAGCCTCTGCAAACTTCTTGTCAGCTTCCATTGCTTTAGCATACTGTGTACATGCAAATCCCAAAACTACGAAATTCAAAATGACTTCTCCTCTGGTAAAACACATTCAGGAACTAGCAATATAGAAAGATTTTGTGATTGAACTTGTAGTGGTGTTGGACTTGCAAGAAGGGAAATTCTGAGGCTGTAAATTTTATTTCATGTCATGGTCACTAACCTCAATTTGAAGCTTTGGACTAGCAATGCGGTCCAAAAGTGGATGCGCTTTTGTGTAGCTTTTGACAGTAATATAAAGTCCTGCTGCTTTCTCTATCTGTCCTCCTAGCTCATACATCTCCCCTGCATCCTGCAGTTCAAAAGAATTATCCCATTCATCATACCTCAATTTTTTTTCAAGTTCTTAAGATCTCTATATATATCTCTGCCTGACGTTTTGATCACATTGAGAAACTCATACCTGAAGCAAGTTAAGGCCTTCAAGAATCCGAGCACAGTCCAGATACAACTGTGTATTGTTGCATTGGATTGCCATTTGTCGGCCCTTCCACAAATCCCCAAGCTGAATGCACATTCGTGCAAATCCAGCCTGCCACAAAAGAAGATATATCCGAGTCTCAAAGAAGAATATGCATTGGGTTTTTGTCTTTTTTACCTTGGAACAGTATTGTCTTTTTGTCAAACTTTAGTGTTTTGTTTTTGCAGTGCCACATGGTCTTATGAAGTTTGCTTCATTGAGATGATGGTCATTGGAAACTCAAAAGAAAGGATAGGAATTTCCTGGGGTAGACCTCAGCAAGATAGCGGTTTGTCTGTTTGGATACATCAGACTTCAAGTACTTTTCATAGTGAGAAAGTGCCAGGCGATGATCACCACGCATCTCCAACTGTTGTGCATACTCCCTTATTATTTCGGTCATCGGCAAATTCAACTGCTCAGCTAGCTCTAGAGCCTGTTGTAGACGCAACAGCCGACCACCCACCCCCCAGCTCCCCATGACTACCAGAGCCCAGGTTATCATTACAGCAAAAACAACAAGAATGCAGTCTTGAGATTGGACCTTATCCCATTGCTGCAAATGACACCGCATGTCACAAGCAGCTTGTGGATGGGATGACTTCAGAAAAGCCTCCTGTACACAATTCAAGGCCCCGCCCCCAAAAAAAAAGCAGTTGAAGAATTTTGTTACATCTTCTCATGTCACTGCCCTTCTTGAAGCTGGAACTCAGGAAAAAAGGAACTTAAAATGGGTTTTTTTCATTATGGCATCCTAGAGCATTGACAGCAAACAACTGGTGCATGAGATAATACAAATATACATATGTACATACATACATACCTGGGCTGCATCATAGAACTGAAGAAGTAGCAAAATATGACCAGCCAACAAAAAGTGCTCTTCAACCTGCTGTAATTGGGTTAGCTCCATGAGGAGTGTTGCATTACAGGAGTCTTGGCATGCCTTGATTGCTATCTCTATCTTCATTTGCTCCATTGCCTTTTTTGTAAGGATGTCCCACACCTGGATCACATTTATGCTCATCATCAATGCATGAAAATCAACCCTGGTCAAGTATGATCCAAGTATCTGCATCACCATAATTCAGGCCTTGATTTGCAAACAAAACAGCAGTAATGAAAATAGTACTGAAGACTGACTGACCTCAGGGGTATTCAGAATCTTTGCATCTGTCCATGCTTCCTTTAAGTGCAAAAGATCTAAATTTTGCTTGAAGCGCTCCCTTGCATGGGTGTTGCCATGTCCCAGTCTCTGTTGCAAGTACCACCAAGGCACCCAAAACCTTTCAAAGCCTAATTCTAGTTGAGTATTGTCTCAGACTAAATAATTAGGTTTCTAATTAGTGTTAATCTGTTGTAGAAGCCGAGAAGACAATTCTATGAATTCTGAAGGTGTAAAGACAATAACCCAACATGAGTAGGAAGTGTCAGATTTTCAAACACGCCATTCTCCAACTGCATTCAAAGCCCACCCCAAAACCGATGTAATAAAACGCACATGAGGCAGGATGTTCACAAATTCACATGGCAATCAATGAATTTCACCAGAGTGGGATCTGTGAAGAAGTGAGAGAATTTATGATCAGCTTGGTTTTAATTTCATGCAGATAATTAGGTAGACAGAAAGTAAAGTAGCCCAAACCAACCATAATTTTACCTGGCAGGTCAAGGTGCCATTTTGGAGGCCAACAGGATGAGCACTGAAAGGCCGTTTGAAAGCTCCCAAAAATGAGATGCATGGAGACCAGATATTAACTGGGGAGTATACATAAACAAAAGTCTGATTCTTCTCTGCCAGTACAAATACATGCGGGTCCCATATGTCCCAAAGCACCATTTCTAGCACACCCCTGAAGCTTGGAACCAGAAGCACCTGCAGCATAATTTCAGATTTGATTCAAAAAAATTCCCATTTTGTTGTTCCCATAAGTTTTCTAAGATCATGGCCCACAATTTGTTGATCATCAAAAGTGGGAAAAATATGAGGAAGAAATCGCAGTCATCATCCTGAATATGGTGGGGCTTAAAAAGGTGGCAAGGAAAACCTGGTCATTAAGAGGGTTGAAGAGATGTATGAATTTCCGATCATCTTCATACAGAAGTCTTGTGCCCAAAGCATTCGGCCAGATCCTGTTCCAAATCCATATTCAATAGGTCAATATGCAACAGCATTTCTCATCTTCTGCTGCTCATTTCTGAGATCTTTCTACAGCTGCCGCATGCATACAAAACAAAGAAAATTAAAGACTTAGCAGATGTGCCTGGAGAATCTGCAGACAATCAAACCTTCTTGAGGGACACACCAGGTGTTTCATCTTGCAATGGCAGCAGAAGTTCCAAGAGGGATTGAATCAGACTTGGATTGGGTTTCTATTGATCAAGGAAATTTAGGTCTAAACAAACACAGGTGCATTCTTTCCATCAGCAAAATCACAAATGAAAGATTCCAAGCACACCGGGTGATTCCCCCATCATTATGGCAGTATTGTGTGACAAGGGATGGCAAAGCCTTGTCATCCAAGCAATAGTAGAAGATGCTGCCACCTGCTGTACCATATATGAGAAACTGTGGCGTCAATTGTACACAAGAGATGTCAGACATACATCCTGGCTGCACTGGAAATTTTGTGGATGTGTGTTCAGGTGTGTTTTGGTCAGGTTCATCCCCGGGTTCTGACAGTAGCAGCAACTCCACTGTTCCTTTCTGCAACACTGCTCTATATTTCTCATTCTTCACCTGCAAACCTTGTGTTCAGAAACAAGAAATGCAAAAAGCATACAAATTCCTATAAATCCTTTGGACCCTTGAAATCCTCATTCTTCACCTGCAAACTTGTGTGTTCAGAAAAGACAGAAAAAGATTGACAAAATCCAACAAATGCTTTTGCCCTTGAAATCTTGTCAAAAGCACCCACACATATCTCTAGAAGTTGCAAAATGCATTCAAAATACACTTAAGATTCCCTAGAAACACAAAATCATCTATGTTTTCAGCAAAGATTGTTGCCCTAATTGTACATTCTTTTTGACATTTTTTTGTGATTGCTCTCCTTCACAGATCTAATTGCATCCAAAATTCTGGCACTAGATTCATTACTGACCCCAAGCAGATTAAATAACCAATTCAATAAGATGGAACAAAAAAAGGTCAAAAAGCTTTTGTTCATCTGGGAAAACCCAGATTAGTGTATCAATTCTTCATGAACTCTGAAATAAAAACAGCAACTTTGAAGAACAGAAAGACTGACCTCAAAGAGCAAAACAAAAGACTTCCAACCATCCAAGAAACAAATGCCTGTTGACAGATAACAAACTTGTCTTTCACATACCTCTGATGCCTTGTGAGTCCGACCCATTTTCAAAGATCACTCATGTGTAGTATACTCTGCCATATTGGTGCTGTTATATTCTCTCCAAGAAACATGCCAGCATTGAAACCATGGATCCAGTACACTACCCCAAATTCTACACAATTTTGTTTCCCAGATGTTACATCACAACCAAATGAAACTCCAAACTCAATCCATGAAATGCAAATAGACCTTGGAAATGTTGGCAACAAATCACATTCAAGACCCCGTATGATTGTCGAGGCATGCACAGAAGCGATACCAAAAATGGCATTATAGGTCTAATGTATCATTTCAACTAAAACTTACAAAGTTGTCATTATGGATGCAAAGCTCCTTCGTGCATACCATAAGACATAAAGCACATAGTGTGATAATTCCCAAATGACAAAATACTAAGTTAGTTCTGCCATTGCATCCTGATAGTCAGAAGAGACAGACACAACTCGTCTCGCTTGTTGAGGTCAAGAAACTTCAGTAATATCATCTAAAAGTGATGAGAAAGATTCTTGCAGATGTTGCACACAGCTTGAGCCATTTGAGCAATGGAAAGTTCATTAACTTGCATTCACCCAATCTCATAATGTAGAATCCAAGGTGTCCTTGTGCATCTTGAGTGATACACCAAAAAAAGCTGACAACAGATATGTACATCCAAACATTCATGCAATAAACAATCAGACATTTAGTTAATACTTTCAGTCACAACACCACAGAGACGTCATGTGAGTATCATATTCAAAGAAGATGGTGGTGCACCGCATAAAACAGAAAACAGATTCAATCTGCCAAAAGAGCATTGGGATATCACAGAAATTCTGTAGTAGCACTTTAGTCACAGGGTCTTCAAATTCTGGCACCAGAGCACATTCTGCTATGCTAAAATCTTGAATTGATACTAATTTGTAGTTTTCAAACGATAGCATTTGCTGCACTAGCAATCCTGGGCCAAAGATCTGCACACTCCTTCCCAATCGGTCCTGTTATGGCAGAACCTATACACCCACCAGCATGTTCATGTCTTTCAGTTTTGTTGCAAGCACTCATGGAATGATTTTTCTTTGAAGCAGTAGCTCCTAAACTTGAAATTTTCTTACAAGCAAACACAAGACCTACTGATTTAGATGAGACCTGCATAAGCCGTATGTGCTTCATCAACAACAATTTGGCCCTCAAAGCTGTTCAGCCAATAACATACAAAGAAAAAACTTCCTAAATGGGGGGTAATTCCGAACACCGTAAATAAAAAATGGCAGGCAAACAGAGGTGGGTTCTTACCTTTCATCTCTCCTTTTGGGTTGACAATCACTCCTGCATTGTCTGTGGAAGGAAAACCATGGTGTCAAGGGTCAGATACATGGAAGTTTGACATATCACAAGAGACTAAAAATACAATCTATAGAATAAATCTAGTACAAGGAAAAGCAATAAATGATAATTTCACAGAACAAAACCGCTTTCAAAATTAGGCAACAGTTGACCTTTTGTCAAATTTACAACTATGCATCAATACTGCCAAAAAAACACACCAGAAATCAACCCCAAATTTCCCTTTCAAGAGTTCCCTATAAGTGAGCTGAGAAACTCCAGGTCTCGTTCATTTCAGGAGGCATAGAACTTGACATTACTGAGATACAATTACCAAGCCAGTTTGGTTGCAAATTTTTTTTTCCTTCCACAAAGTCGATGGTAAGTACCAAAAAACAACAGGAAGCCAACAACAGATTGTGAAAACATGTATGGTCTTGATCCTCTCATCAGAATTGATCACACATATAGGGAATACAATCACTTATTAACTGTGAGCAACTTTGCAAGAAAGAAAAAAAATTGGAATACTGCCATGCTTTATTCATGCTTCTTTGAGTGCAAAACAAAATACAATTGTGCAGAGAAAAGATGTGAAATACCTTCAAAGTACATGAAGACACCGTCTTTGCGTCTCCAGGGTTTGCGCTGGCGGACAATGACAGCAGGCATGACTTTCTTTCTGAGGTCAGGCTTGCCCTTCTTCACTGTGGCCATGACCATGTCTCCCACAGCGGCGGCCGGAAGCCTGTTCAACCGCCCCTTCACTCCCTTCACTGAGATGACGTACAAGTTCTTCGCTCCTGTGTTGTCAGCACAGTTGACAACCGCTCCTACTGGGAGAGCCAGTGACATCCGGAACTTGTTTCCTGCCGATCCTCCTCTCCCTGCCATCCATAGCCCATTTCCGATTTCATCACTTTCCTCAAATCCTCTGGCCTACCACATACACGTATCAAGTCTGACAAAAAGGATTGCAAATCCAATTCTACTGCAAGAAACCTAAGAACGGCGAACATAGGAACTGGTTGTTCATCTTCAAGACACCAGAAAGAGCACAAGCAGGTATACAACCTGCTCTGAAAACTGATGGAAGAAATTTCCTCGAAGGAAACGCCAAAAAGCCTCCTCGAAGAATATGGCTCCATCATCATTAATGGGGTGAGAATACGTACCTCGCTTCGACATCGTAGCCGCTTCGAGCTTCCACTGCACGAAGCCTCGTCTCGGTGTAATCAATCGACTGAAAAGAAATGCACTGCGAGCACGCTGCCGTTTTAGAACCCTAGTAACCCACCGGCGCGCCCTTATCCCTAACCCTAACCCTAATTGCGGCTGTAGAATCACACCTGTTTCCGCAAGGTGAGAAGGAGTCGCGTAACTGTGGTGGGCGAGCTGAGAGCTCTGTACTCACAGTATTTGCAGCTTTCGCGAACGTCGCAGCAGCATTGATGATGGTAGAGAGAGCAGCAGCATCAGTAACAGAACTACGATCTCAAGAGCTGGGGAATGAGCGACAGTTGACGGGCGTGCAACAATCTGTGTAGAAATCAGAAACAAAAGTGGGTGCGACGAAGACTGTTTGATTGTTTTGCGGATTTTGGATTCCGGGAAAGTTCCTTTTCAATATGAAGGATCCATTTGCTGCGTTAGTGTTGGGGCAAGCAAACGATCATGGCAGAAAACAATGTTCTAGCTCTTTCAAATGTGTGTCACGTCACAAAGCTGCCACTGATTCATGCACGCTTCACATTCTCGAAGCTTCATTCAACCCTAAACCTTAAACCCTTCCATAACAACAGCCCTCACATCATTTTCTCAATCTCAATTTCATTTCATCACTCTGCAATCTCTCTCAAGACTGCTCACATCCGGCATCACTGTCGAATCTCTCCTCCTCAGCTTCTCGATCACTTCGAAATCTCTCTAAGACTCCTCACATTCCCATCACTTTTATTAATCTCATTAAGACTCCTCACACTCTCCATCACTCTAGAATCTGTCTAAGACAATGCCTCACCCTCTCCATCGCTCTACAATTGTCTGTAAAGACTCTTCCTCACCTTCTCCATCAATGCACCTTCAAGCTTTCTTCACAGTCCTCAAAGCTTAAATCTTTAATGAAATTCTTCCGCAACAAAACCTATCGCATGTTGTTCCAATTCTTGCGTCCAATGGCAAACAAAATTGGGTGTGAAAATGAATTTCCAATTTCCAAAATGTAGAAGCAACTAATGGATTTGAAAAACATTAGAAATCAATTTCAATCCTATGTTCATGACTTTTCATGCATCTAATGCCCAAATCAATTAATGTTGTGACCACAATTATATTACTCCTACATGTCATCATAGTTGTAAATGTTTATAGTTATATATGTATTTAAGTTTAGACAAATTCAATCTATCTGAAATATGTGATTATAATTTGTGATCATTGTAAGCTTGGATGGAAAGGTAGAGAAAAATGAAATCTTTTCATAAGAACATTTTGTAAAATCTTAGATGGGTGTATTCATAATTGGGGTATCAAAAATGAATGACTTGTATTTAAAGGATTGCAAAGGACAATTTTGAATTTTTGTTTATCTTACATTATTATAGTTGTAATAGAGTGTTGTATGTCAATAGATAAAATGATGTTTTGTTAAATTTATAAAAATATTAAAAATAATTTCACTATTATGTAAATGTCATTTTGAATATTGTAAATTAATTATATCAAATGTTCAAACTATATTTTTTATAAAAAAAGTCAAAAGCAATGCATAAAGTCATATAATTGATTTCAGATTTTTTGTACAACAAAAGCATGGCCCTTTTTATGAAAATATATGTTCATTATATGAACTTAATGAAAAACCAAATTATACAAAATTTCAAAGTTTTGAAATTTTGAAGGAAAAGGCTGTAAGGAAAAAGATTCATTTAAAAAATTATTTGACAAAAAAATTATGTTCAATGAGTTCAAAATGTTTAGCTTTAGGTGTAGATCACATGTGCAAGAAATAGTCTTGTTAAACATGTTTAGTTGTCCATTGAAATCCATTTTGGGAATTTCTAGGAATTTTTGTGTTTCTAGTTATAAATCAAAATATTCATACCCAATTATGTTTGAATGTGAAAATTCACCACCACCACATAAATTATCTTAAATTGGACTATTTAATTTTTCTCATTTACATTTTGAAAAAATAAATATTATTTGCAAAAAGTACCCCCATAAAATCTTGGAATCCTTTTTCTTGTTTTTGGAACCTTAATTGTGAATGAACCTAAATATATGAACATTTTGACGTTCAAAATTGATGCATTTTTTTGGAAGTCCATATTATATATTTTTAATGTAATAATTTTATGTTGAATTTGTGCACACATGGACAAATAATGATATTTAGGTGAGCCCAACCATACATGGGGAAGAAAAACTAGAATCAATGAATTGATGTATTCACAATTTGGGTACATAAAAGGAACGTTGTACAAAATTACATTGAACTTCAACTTTCGTTGTCTATTATGACTAATATAACCTACAAGTTATATCATTTTTATTGTTTCATTAAATAAGAATGTAAATTAAGATTAATATGGTTTTAAAATCATAATTTTGATTATTAATCAATGTCTTCAATTGTCCCAAAACACAACATGTTTTACTATAAACTTTTGTTGAAAAAGAATCAATGGGAATACCAATATTTGTTCAAATCATTTCATATTTTAACCACTTGAATAAAATAAACTATGTTATGCATGATGGCATAAAATTTTATTATTATGAAACATCAAAATTTGTGAAAATGGTGCTAGAAGTTCCAAAAATAAAATCATTAAAAAGGTTGTATAAAAGAGGACAATCATATTAAATTTTTAAATAATTAGGTTACATTCCAAAGGCTTTAAAAAATTATAAAAGATATGTATGGATATATATAATATAAAATTTGGATCCTTTTTAAAATGTTATGTCTCAACATTACATTTCAAATTTGTTAAATTAATTTTTAACCCCAATTGTACCATATATTGGTTGGAAGCCCAAACATACATATCACCTTCACCGTTTAACATTTTAAAATGTTCATTTTGTGTTAGAACATAGGACACAAAACAAGACTAGGTCATCGTTATTCTCGCAGTAGGTCAATAGTGAATGTATGTTGTTATTATTTAATTACTTAGTCATTTTCAAGCATTAAAAAATACAAAAGGAATGAACTTCACAATGTATTCATCAACCATTTGTTAAGGGGGTAGGCTAATTACATTATTTTGCATGAACAAGGCATTAAGGATAGGGATTGATCATTGAATATTGGAGGTTTAAATTTTGAATTTTTATTTGGTTTTGAATCATGTTGATAGTGAGTTGGGGACTGCCCAAAGATGTTCTAGAAAAAAGATATTCATTTTTTTACACATAATTTTGGAGTACAAAATAAATGTAGATAATTTATACTAGAAACCATAGATTTTGTTTTTGATTTACCATAGATTTAATCTTGTTGTTTTGAATTCATTTCAACAAATTATGAAACTTTTGTTGTATTTTTTATTGAAGTTTTTAGTAAATAAGATAAGTACAAATTTTTATAATGATTTTCATAGTCATATTGTTGTATGAATTCTCTGTAGTATCAAAAACATAAGGAAATGAATTGTAATTTTGTTTTTGAATTTTTTACATTGTATTTTGAAATACAAATTTTGGTTATATGAAATAACCATGAATATGGTGTTTTAAATGATTTGCATGTGTGCTTAGAATCAAGGTAGGAATTGTGAATGTGTGCATATTGTAGTGCAAATATGTTTTTATAGTAAGCGTGGAATAGTTTTGTAGGAATTTAATCCACATCTACCACCATTCATGGATTCATTTCATTAGCAAAGATGGATGCAATATAATTGGATTGTTTAAAAATGTGTGAACATGAAGGGCATGGGGTCAATACAGAGTAATAATGAATTGCACATGGTTAAACACGTGTTAAAGTTGGGGGCAAAGGGGTTTGCATTGTGAGGGGGGTGATAAAAGGTTTAAGTGTGTAGGGGTGGTTGCATGTCATAAACTAACAGGTTTAATAAAAAGGAGGAGTTAAGTGAAGCATGATGTTTAATGTCCATAGAAATAAGAAATCACTAGAAAAAAGGTTTTGGTATGGTGTGTTGAACCAAAATGGACATCATAACCATTGTTCCATAAGATATGAAATGTAATGGAAAGTGTGATGATGAAACCCTGTCAATCATACATAAATCAAAGCACCCCAAAAATCAGGAATACAAAGAAGAAAAAGGAAGGACCCATGTCCAAGAAAACAAAAGAACCATTTAAAAAGGCAAACCACAAAGGGAACATCAAGTTTTCGAAACCTTTCTTTTCGCGAAAATCATATGAAATAAGGAAAGGGGAGGACCTGTTGAAAGGAAGCTTAACTTAAAAAAACCCTCACTTATTGTAATATTTTTTTTCAAATATAGACTGCTTATGCATGTTGTAATGCCATTGACACCTTTTGCCTATAAAATGTGTGCAAAACTAAGAGAGGAGGGCCTTTAACGCCTTTCGTTACCCAAGTCATGTTAGCACATTCACTAAAACAAATCTTCAAATATATGACCGAGTTTATGACTAATATTCTAGTCATAAAGGACAAAAATGACTAATAGCCCTAAAATCGTTATGGATGAGTCATTGAAGACATTAGTTGTTTAAGACATGATGTGGCACAATGATGTGTCAATGATGTGGCACATTTCATTCATTAGTCATAAAGAACATATGTGAAATCATTAGTTATACTTTTGTCATCGTGTAATTATTTTTTATTATTACAAATTACAATAATTGATATTATTATACTGTAAACAATAATATATATTTTTATTTCCATTATTTTCATCCTATCAATTGTTGACACGTGTCACCAACTAAAGTATATTAAAAATTGGTTTAAATGGTTAAGTACACCACCTAATTTACTTAGGTAAGCACTTAAGTTAGGTAGTCTAATTAGGTATGGAATATTCGATCGATTTTCCATCATTGATTGTAACAATGTCATTTGTGAAATTTGATCCTTAGACCCCAAGGACAATATTGAACTCCTTTACCACCAAACCGCCCCACATGTTTTGTAAACAATCTAGTGTTTATTTTATTTGGGCCATATTTCATTTAAACATTACACACAACTTCAAATTTGATTATTCATATTTTTTTAATAAATTGTCCAATTGAAAAAATTAAAAAACTTATTCATAAATTTCCTTCAATAATGTACACAAATTGTATATATATATATATAAAATATGTAAACATATCTACATATATATACATATAAAATGTGAATTCATTTCAAAAGAAAAACATTGGATTTTTGTTATTGAATATTTTAGTGACCATTTTTTGAAAAAAAATTCAAACACATGATTTGTAAATGGAAAAAACCTTTGTGGGTAATACAAGAATGAGTAAAAATATTTTTTCATATCTGAAACTTTCATTTGATTTATGTATTTATATTATACAACTTTTCTTCCAATATATCATAATTTTATTAATAACTTTTAATTTAAACATATGAGTCCATAAATTTGATCCACATAAAATATTTATAAATGGATCATAAATCAGTTATAATATCTAAATTTAAATATATAATAAATATTCTATTTTAGTCATATTAAGTTTATTTATAAATTTAATTTATAAATTTTGATTATAATTTAAAATAATATTTAATATTTAATATTGAATAATTTTCTAGAATTATAAAATTTATTCAATTTTACACATATAATTTAATATAATTTTGTAATATATATTTACATACATATAGTATAGAAAGTTTTACTTAAATTGATGATTAAAAATTAAGTAAAAATAAATTATATATTTACTAGATCATACATTTTTATTTGATTTTCAAATTACACTATAAAAATTTATTTTTAATATATCATTTTTATCACTAAAATTGATTTCAATGTGTGATAATTAATTTATTCATCTAAAATATTTTTAAATGGATAATTTATAAAGTATATTATATATATATATATATATATAATTTAAAATTTTATATTACTTATATGTATAACATTAGTTGAAATCAATTCTTTACATGTTGTAATTCTTACATGTGAACTTATACTAATAGTCATTTTTGAATCATTGTAAAGTAATTTTATGATCACATTATGTATGTAATGACACATCATTTTGTCCACATCATTTACATGATCATTTTTTAGTTATATTTGAAATGATATTATCATAGTAACATTTTCATATGGTATTTTGGACATCCACATTTATTTGTCATCAATCATGGATGCCATATGAATGAAAACTTGTAATGGAAAATGACATCAATTTTCTTGTTACCACATCATCATCTACTAGTTAATAGTACCACTAATATATGACTATAACTTTTTAAACATAGGATTTGAAGTAATATCTTATTATTACAATCAAATATTAATTATTTAAAACATTTAGTCATTGATTTCTTGGTTGCAAAGGACAAGATTTCTTTTAATGATTGATGAAAAAACTCATTCATTTGTTGGTATAAACATCCAGAAACTCCACAATTAAAAGGAGAGACATGTCCATTGGGAACCGATCATGATAATAAATACCATCCTTCACTTGAGTTGCAATTGTCATCACAACCCCACAAGAAAGAGTAATTCATGAAACCAAATCAATTTGAGTGGGGTCAACGATGACAACGTCTACCATCATGTGGACATTATTAATTGATAACATAATATCAATTCGACAATGTGAAGATTATAGGGCAAGGATAGAAGTACATGGGCCTGTTTTTGCAATATATTAAATTTCACATCTTTTGTATTAGCTACAAAAACATTTTCACACAACATCACGGAAGGTTGTCCTTTCCCCACCATGTGTGCAATGAACAAGGTGGTTCCTTATAGGATCCAATGGTTAGTTACAAATGCAATGTGACACCCCAAGGATTAAAGGATGGGAAAGACCCAACTTAGTGTCACGGGCGTGAAAAACTACAATAACAAAAACTAAACCAAACACATAACAAGGAAAAAAAATTACAAAAAATGCAAGCCTAAATTTAATCCTAGACTAGAAACACAAAGACATAAGGTAAAAACATGAGATATGCTAGAAGATGATTCAAACAGAACTTTATTTTGATAATGTATGAAAATAAAAATTATGATAGGAAAACGTATTCAAAACTGGTGTTGAACATGCTAAAGGTAATGGGAGATCCTACCTTTCTTTATATCCCATTGGGGACTTAGCTAAAAGGTTTCCATGTGTGTATTGACCAAGGAAGCTTCAAACTTTCTAACCAATAATGAACTAGAAGTTAACTGAGAGTTAACAATGATGCAAGCGATGATTTAAGTGATTACGTTGGTGTAAGCAATGATGTAAGCGATAGGTGATGGTGTTGTTCATGACACCTAGTGTGCAATGCGATGGAGAAAACATTTGAAAGCAAGTGGAAGAAAGGAATGATTGGGTGGGTTAAGAATTAAACACCAATAATTAATCTCACACATGATTTCAAATGTGCTTGATACAAATTAGAAGGTATATTAAAACGAATGCTAGTAAATGATCGTGCAATCTTTTTGAAATATTTTCCTAAAAGTGATCTATGTCTTTTTTGGTCAATTGTTCAACAGGGGGGGCACATGTTGGAGTCCCCAGGGGAAGAAACTTTCACATTAATTTTATATGTGCTTAGAAAGGGAGGGGCCTTGAGCTGCTTGCACCTATTGCCTCTGATAAAAATAGGTGAAAATCTAACAAAAACTTGGAAGTTATGATAGGGGCTACTAAGGCCCAACTCCCCAGATAAGAGCTGAAGCAATGATCTTCGAGGAAATCAACCCTATGCCCTCACTAAAAATGGGGAAAACCACATGCCGACAAACAAGAAGGGCATCCGAGCACTCCAATGAGCTTATACCTAAAAGCCTTTCAAAAATTCCCAACATGGTGGAATAAAAAACGGCAAGCTAGTTCTAAAACCTTGGAAGGGCGAAAAAACAACGAAGTGAAAAGGAAGGCTTCTAAGTGAAACATTGAAAAAGGATACCAAAAGCCACTTGGACATCCCTTAATTTCAAGAGAACATTTGCATGTTGAACATCTTCACCTAGAACCTTCTATAAAAAAAAAGAAGCAAAGGAAGCAAAGCCAAAAGGGATGCCAAGAATCTTAATGCCATCAAAGGGGCAACATAATTAAGTAGGGGGGACAAATCTAGGAGGTAAGCTAGATGGAACCTAAGTTGAAACTTGCGAGGTTGAACAAACAACCCCATAGATGCCAATTGGGAAGCAAAATGATCAAACGTGAGAGAGACAACATGGGCTGGGCCAAGGATATGGGTGCCATCGGTCAAAGAAAGGAAAAAAACACGAAAGAAAAACCTTTGAAAAACAATGCAAAACATGAAAATGAACAAAAGCAAACAAAGGCCCTATAAAAGAATTGTGTTATTGAGTGCCCATAAAGAAGGAATGACAAATTTTGACCAAGAATGATGATTAAAGTACAAAAGAACTTAAAGGCCATAAAATAAACGAACAAAGGGAAAAAACTAGGGATGTGACTAACGGCCACATGAAACCACAATTGGTAGGGATACACATGTACAGTCACAATGAAGGAAAACCCAAATGGAAGGCATTTAAAGGATCTAACATCAAAATTTAAACCTAGGCCATTTGGGGGGAGAAAGGGCCAAAGAGAAAATTAAAAAAGATGAAAAGCCACCTAGAGGGAAAACTTGATACGCTTGACAATGTTTTTGATGTTGAACCATACCATGCTAAAAAAATAGGACCCCAAAACTGGAACATGGAATATCACAAAGGAACACCCCCAACACCCCACCACCAAAAACCAAAAACAACACAAAAAAAAAACACAAAAACAAAACAAAAAAAAAAAAAAAAAAAAAA
>Ga0116231_10004365_pt1 | contig 28666 bp, 12 predicted proteins | sample S1TSphgellanicum_2_FD_89695 | JGI IMG/M metagenome (GOLD analysis project Ga0116231, IMG submission 89695) | Host-associated microbial communities from peat moss isolated from Minnesota, USA - S1T2_Fd - Sphagnum magellanicum MG | ecosystem: Host-associated > Plants > Peat moss > Unclassified...
CCAACTTCTTTTTTATAACAAAAAAAAGTTTTTTTCTGAGGCCTTTTTTTATTTAAAACTTTACAACCATGTTGTCCCCCCCCCCCCCCCCCCCCCATTTTAAACAAGTTCAAGTTCTCTAGGTCGGTAGAGTCGTATTAATTTTGTAAAAATTAATGGATGTACATTTTAGGTAAGTCATTGCATTTGATTGGTTTGTACATAATTAATATTACAAAATCTCTGTCTTCAACTATGTTGCATTAATTCGACAAACAAATAAATACCATTAAAAAAATTTATTTGGTTGGGTATAATATAATCTATCTATGACACAAGGTAGTTTGTTTTTGTTTTGGTAGTTATGAGATCCACCGAACCGGGATGCTTCAGATCGTGTTCTTGGTGTCTTTGGAAAGCTCTCAATGAGGAGGGGTGCATGCATGGGGCTTGGTTCCATGACGTTTGGACTAATTACGGTGTAAAAGTTCTTGAATATTGAATGATTTCTTCACTGAAAATTCAATTAAATTAAATTGTAGCTGAAAATTTCGGAGGAATTGGAATGTGCCTTTGGAAAGATCTTGATGAGCAGGATTTAATGGAATTTATTTATTCGGTAAGATTTGGATTCAGAATGTGGGAGATATTGGTTTTTAAAGTGATTTCTACCACTGAAAATTCAAATAAATTTTTAAAAAACCAGGTTTTTTGGAAGGAGAAATCAGTTGAGGATGTGGTAACACTTGGGCCAACAGCACAGGCCACACTATGATGGAGATGAAATTAGACCGGTTCTAAATTCTTTGCAAAAATGATTGAAATCAAGAGATTATGAAGATTTTTTGTCAAAAAAAAACTACCAAAATTAATAGAATTTACACTAAAGAGGGAAAAAAAAAGAAAAAAAAAAGGAAATCTTCCCAAGTTTTTTTCCATAAAAAGAAACACTGGGAATCCATCCCACTTGTGTTGATTGAGATTAGTGAAAATTAATTAGATGGAAATAATGTGTTTGTGATGTGTTTTTAACTTTTTGCCATTGGAACTGAGTGAAGGAACAGACCAGCAGCAGTCCCAGTTAGAAAACAAGAGCTCAAACCCGGTTACTACACGTGAGTTCTTGGCTCAGTCAGGGGTCATCATAACCTGGATCACTTAGTATGGATCACTAACTGGAACATGGGAACACTCATTGCATGGTAGCCAGGAAAGGCTGCTACTGGTTTCAGTTTCACCTCCCAGGGATTTATTTCCCACCTTTGGCTCTCACTTTCTCCAGCCTGTTATTTATTTTGGGGCCAATTTTTTGTCGTTTTTTCCAACAAAAAATTGTCCCCTCCCCAAAAAAAAATTAAAAAAAAAAAGTAAAAAAAATTCCAGAAAATTTTCTTTTTTTGTTGGGAAAATTCACCAAGTTTTTAGATATCAAATTCCAGTGACATAGGAACTAATTTATATGTGGTTCTTTGCAAAAAAAAAAAATTGTTTGTCGCTTCTACATGATCATTCTAGTCATATGGTTGTCCTTGGACCATTGCAAAGACAATTCAGAAATAACTACCTCATTTTCAAACTTAATTATTTCATAATTACTTCCTTTTTCTATTAACTTTTATAATGACTATCTCCCATCTTTCTCAATAACTACCTCCATTTTATAATGACCTCACTCTTTTTTCCTATCCACCAACATGGATATGAAAAAAATAAAATTAACATGTGTCTTTTCATGTCCATGAAATTTATATTAATGTAAATTAAATTTGACATTGACATAAATATATGAAAACATAAGAAAAAATTAAAATAGTTGATCATCATTGATAGTGTGTAGCAATGTGAAGTTCAAATAGTTTTAAACAAAAGAAAATCCTGACTTTATCCTTCCTTTTTTCCCCACTCTCAATAAGCAAAATATTGCACCAAATTTTTTTGCACTTAAATCAGCACTTAGGTATACCTTTGGGTTGGTCAAGTTCCAATCTAATTATTTTTTGATAGCCCAAATCAGCATTACACTTCTAGAATGGCCAAGTGGGTAACTGACCAAACACAACTACATTTCCCCTTCCCTCCCTCCCTTTATGCCCTTTTGCCCATCCCTTGTGCTCCCACACCACCAAGCTCCTCACATCACCTAATTCCTAACTATCTATGCATCTCATGACACATAGAGTTAGCACCAAAACTTTTGAACCCATCTAGACTTGCCTCACTAAATAAATCTAGATTTGTTAATAGAAGGTTAGGACTTAGTTTTAAATGTGGACTTCCCAAAGTCTAAGGCCTTGACACTCACGGCCCCATTGTTGCTTGTGCCTCAATTGCAAAAAGTCACTTTTGAAACAAGTCTAAGTCATCCCAAGGTGTCCCGCAAGACAACACTAAGTTGCCCTTGGGACAACCCAAGGTTGTCTCCAAGGGAATGGGCTACACCAAGTCTCACCTCATGACAACATCAAGTTGCCCAAAAGAGTTTTGCAAGGTGACACCAAGTGTTGCCTAAAGACAAGTCCCGTTTATCCCAAGTTTTGATCCCAAAACCTCACAACCTGGTCCATGATATGAACTAGGGAATTGAACCCCCAATCTGCCATGGTTGAGACTTCCCATGCCACCATGGTGGTCTTTGGCATGAGTTTTGCCTTGTGCAAGTTGAACTCACATGAAAGGGCATGTCAACTCACCCCCACCTTAATTACAAAGGTTAACATTGCCTTTGATGCTTTGACATTTTGTCCTTTACGATAAGCCCCTATTTGCCATACTCCCATCACAAGTCATCTTTTGGGATTAACCGCTTTTTAATTTTGGTTTCATTTGTGTTGTGTCCTTTTGGTCTCAAAATGGGAGGAATTTTAGATCTCACTTGTGCTCATTTATGTCATCATTCTAATTGCTTTCCCACACACCCTAGTGTCATTCCTCTTCTTGGGCCTCTTCAACTTAGGAAGTCTCTTCTTGAATCCATATTTAGGTTTTACAACTTTGACCATTGTAGAAAATTCATTCTCAAAAGTTTATTTCTTAGTTTAGAGGCATGCCATTTATTTCTCACACATCATTACCACAATCTTGCCTAATTGAACCTTTAGGAGTTTTTCCTTAGAGTTCAACTCCTAAGGTCCATTTCCATTAGTTGCTATCATTTCATGTCAACTTTTCATTTCATCCTTTCATAGACTAGCTTCTTGCACAACTTGATCCAAGTCATTTTCCTTTGAATGAACTTTTGTGCCCTCGCTCCAAGCATTAAGCTTGAGGGTTTATAAGCTCTCACCATCATTTTTGAAGATTCATGACCCTATCAACATTTAGTTAATTTAGGGACCTTTCACAAACTTTTACTTATTTTGCATTTTCCTTCACCTCAACTCATACCTTCTTTCCAACTTAAACTTTTTGACCACTTTTGGCAAATGATATAAATGTGAGGGTTTCACCTGTCTTGCCCCCTTTGGATGGCATCCCTTCCATTTGACCAAATATTGCTTGCCTAACCTTTTGATTTATTTTACACCCATGATACATTTAACCTCACCTACAAGCCTATGTTTAACGAAATCAAAACCTAGGTGATAAGCTTGCTTCCTATTGGACCTCCTTTCATTTTCATCAATTTATTTTAGCTTCAACACATGGAAGTTGAGATGTGGCACAAAAGTTGTTGCAACAATAATGTATAAATGTCCGGGTGAAATTTATAGAACACCTTATAAGGGCTAACATACTTTGTATGAATCGACTTCCTACAACTTCATGCATCTTCAAACCCTGAATGTTCAACCACATATGATCACCAATCTCAAATTCACTATACCTTCAAGTCTTATTCATTTGTTTCTTATGACTCACTTATGTTTTCTCCAAAAGTTGTTTAGCCTACACGTTCAACTTTTGTGCATTTTGACCATCTTTACAACAATTTTGCATCCCTCACAATGATATCCTTCAAACTTTAAGATGGCTAAGTGCATGGGTTTTCTTGCTTCAACTCCCAATGTTGACTCTAAGGGATTTGCCCCAATTGTCAAGTGTTTGGTTGAATTGTAACAAAATTCTATTAAACTTAAGTGGTTACCCCAATCCTTATAATTGGCACTCACATAGTTTTGGAGATATTAATTTAGTATCCCATTCACACTCTCAATTTGGCCATTGGTTTGTGGATGGAAAGGCATGTTAAATTTCAACTAGATTTAACCTTCTTAATAAGAAATGTCCAAAATTTTGATATGAATTTGCCACCATGGTCACTTATTATGACCTCTAATATGTCATGGTGTCTAACCCACATATCAAAGAACATGTTTGTTGTCAATATCGTTATGGTTGTGGTTTTAATTGGTCCAAACTTGGCCAACTTGGAGAATTTGTTTACCATTGCCAAGATGGCATATTTCCCTTGCCATTTTAGTAGCCATCTCATGAAGTTCATTGTGACACCTTCATATGGACATGTCATAGTAGGTTTTTTATGTCTATACAACCCAAACTTCTTTTTATGCACCAACTTGGTGTTTTGGCACTTCACATAAGTGTGTACATAATATTCTATGTCCTTTTTCTTTTTATGCCAATAAAAACTTTTACTTAAATTCTCATGGTCTTTTCATCCTAGTGTCTTGCCCTTGGCACATTATGCATTTCTTGCATGGGGTGAAAACATATTACAAGGGGGCCATCTTAGACAAGAAAATGTATTATTTTTTAATACATTTTGAATTATTTTGGGGGTAGTTTTTCTTTGATTTCATCTAGCGTTCTTATAAACATGTAAAATGGATTTTCATACAAAAGCCTCCGACATAATTCTTGTTATCTTTCAAATGAAAATAAATTTTTCAACAAACTTTTTTTTCCAAGATTGTTGTGATTGTTTCAATCCTTTTTAGAGTATATTTGCATTTTGTAGTATATTGGTACATGTATTAATATTTCACAAGTGTACTATTTAATCATATAATATCAATCAATAATGTAATTTATTTTTACAATTGCATTATTTGGCAATTGAACTACTTTATTTTGAGTATAATTTAGGAAAACCTCCTTTAATATTGGCTTGGTCAGAGTTGCAAGTCACATAGTTTTGGAAAATAATATTTGTGACAACATTTTGTGGCCATTGTAATGTGCTTTCACCCCATGACTTTCATGTATAACTTTCCTTTTTGCACATAAACATGTGATTACTTCTACTTAAACAACCCATCTAAGAAGATGATACTTTTCACTTTATTCTTGTTGTGCAACTACACAAAATAGTATTGCACAAGATGGTCCTTCACATATGTTGGGAAAAAAACCTAGTTGAATTTAATAGATAGAGATTTAAGAAACAACCAAATAATAGGATAATCAAAACTAGTAGTTAACCGAATTCTTTCCTTACCAAATCTAATGGCCAACCAAACTTAAATTGTTAGATATTGCAAATAGACGATTGTAATAGTTTTTGACATAAATGGATAGCTAGAATTAATTGTAACTAACTAAAACAATACATATAAATGCAAAATTAGAGGACCAAAAGCCTTTTGATTACTTTGTAAATTTGTGACTATTATAACAAATCATTTTTTCATACTTATGTGTGTTAGATATATATAGAGTTGAAAAAGAAGGTTGTGGTAGCCTTGGTTTTTGTGAATTTAAAAAGGGTAGTATTGACATTATTCAAGATGAACAAGTTGTTAAAATAATGATGGTGGGAATAGATCATGTTTTCAACTCTTGAAGAAAGTTTTAGTAAAAATTCTAAAATGATGTTGTTTAAAATACATGCATAGTTGTAATATAGTACTAAGGTTAAATGAATAATCTCTAAAGTGAAATGGATGCCTTAATTATTTTCACAGATGGCATTTGGAAAATAGGAAAGGGGCAAAAATATTAATGAAATAAATTAAGAAAAGAACCATAAAGTTTTATTACTAACATTTGGCAACCATGTTGGGGAATTATTCCTTCAATCAATCAATTTCATGGGAGAAGTCGAGATGAATCTGTCAAGCTTAGATTTTTGCTATGTGGTTACTTTTAACAAATGGGATAAATAAATAAAATGATATAGTTATCTTACTTGAAGGAATCTTGTTCTTTGCAACCAAGGAAACAATGATTAGAAATCCTCCATGATTCTAGGAATGACTATAGTGATAAAATACAACTTTGAATCCTATGTGTAAAAAGAAATAGCCATAAATGAGTTGCATATTTCACTAATAGATGATAATGTTATAAATGGAAACCCAAAATCATTATTTCATTCACTATATTTCATCCTCATGACATGCATAAGGAAGGAAAAAATTGACATGGGTCAAAACACATTCAAAGAAGCCAAAAAGGGTGTCAAATATAAGAAATTGCCATGTTCAAAATCAACTTGGTTTATTTATGTTTTAAAAATTTCAAACCATGGTAATCATGGAAAGTTGTTCCTTTTTGACACATATAAATGTCAAAAAAATAAAATAAAATATTTCATTTTTCCCAACTATAGGCTTTGGTTTTAGTTAAGGACTTTTGAAAATGAAAAATTGTCATGTTAAAAGGACATTTTGCAAAGGACATCAATTAAAAGGACTCATGTGTTAAAATGAATTAATTTGATAATAAAAAAATTTAGATGATAATAACCTTTGAACCACATTAAATTTTTTTTATAGTTTTTAAATGCAAAATAATCAAATTTTAAAAAATTTAAATAAGTTTCAAAATTTTAAGTTTTCAAGAATCTTGTACCACACATAAATGGGATATAATGTACATGATGTATTAATAAAGAAATTATTTTATAATACAAGAAAGTGAACCTTTAAATATTGATTTTTTGGGGGATGACTTGAAATTATGATCATTTTATAAAGTGAAACACAAAATCTGCAAGGAATTTGTGCACTTTTAAAATTTCATATTTATTCACCAATGATCAAGAAAAAAATTGCGATGCATTGGGGAAACTTTAAGCATTTTTCACAATAAGTTGCAAAAAAATTCTTTTAAAATTTCATTCACATGAAAAAATCATTTTGGGTCAAAAGGAATTATAGTCCTTATATAAAGTAATGCATGTGGCTCCTTTGAGTGTGTTTTGACCCACATTGATTTCTAATTATCATTTTTATGACTACAAAGTAATTGGCGTGTAAATAATGTGGATAATGATGTCTTGGAATTTTAATGCAACTATAAAATGATTAGAAAATGAACTTGATTTAACAATTGTCATATAACTACATGATGATTACTTTGTAATGACATGGATAGTGAAGACCTAACATTTTCATGCATCTATAAAATGACTTTGGAATTGAACACTTTGATAGTTATTCTATGATTACAAAGTGATTGTTGTGTTGGTGAAAAATGTCTGGCCAGAGCTGCGCTGCAAGAAAAGGACGTGGCACAATCTGCGGCCTATGGCTCATTCCTAAATAGACCTTAGATTGCTTAATAGTCTAGGTAGGTTATGTAGCTTGTAAGCACCCCGTAGGTAGGCCCTAGGTAGCTTACATAGCCCTAAATAGCCTTTAGGTAGTTTACATAGGCTTATAATAACCCCTAGGTAGATTACATAACCCTATAAGAGCCCTTAAGTAACTTATGTAACCTTAAGTAGGCCTTACATAACTTACATAATCTATGGTAGTCCTTAAATAACCTACATAATTTCCAGGTTGGCTTACATAACCTTTAGTTAGCCCTACATAGCTTGTAGATATCGTAACTAACCTTAGGTAGCCCATAAGTAGCCTACATAGCCTTTAATAGACCATAAGTAATTTACATAGCCCCTAGGTAGTCCTATGTTTTTTGTAGGTAGGGGCTAGACCACCTATGTAACCATTGGGTGAGTGTAGATCACCTTTTTGACCCCTAGGTAGGCCCTTGGCATGGCTTAGGCTATTCTAGTTTACCTAGGCTTATTCAGGATAGGGGTCCAAGCATGGTAAATGTGACCCAAAAATACATAAACCTAAAATCCCACTTATAAATATGATGGATTTTTACATAAACACAAGAAAGTAAATTGAAAAACTTTTATGTTTCATTTTGAAAACATTTATGCATCCATTGGGTTTATGGTAAGTTGAGTTTAAGATTTGAAGAACTTTACTATAATAAAAGTAGGTGACAAGTATTTTTGAAATCAATTGGCAAATATTTTTTTCAAACCTACTTTTACCTTACAAGCTAGATATGTTTTGATTAAATGTGAAAAGTCGCAAGTACATTTTAGGATCCCATTAAATAAAATATAAAAAATGTAATATGTCATCTACATACAACCTACTAAAAGGCCAAAAAGTAGATTGTGGGCTTGTTTGAATTTCAATGAATTTATTCAAACCTACTTTAAACATGTAATTTTTATCTAAAGTTTTAACAAAATCGAAAAAAATGTTCATATTAATCATTGAATTAAATAATATTTTTAAGTTCAATACATCAAAGCCTATTTTATGGCTACTTTCCATTTATGCTACAAGGAACATTAACAGTTTAATTTACCATGCTTTGTCCCATAGGGTAAGTTAATTAAGGTATCTATTGAGTAAGTTATTTACGTAGGATAGAAAAATGTTTATTAAAATGTGGTGGCATATTATTTCACAACAAAAAAAAGTTAGTGCAATTGTTAAGAACTTGACCTCTCAAAGTGGAGGTGAGGGGTTCAAGTCTTCACACTTGCAACTTAAGAAGGGCCATTCTAGGCTACTTAGGTTCGACTATGAGGAAACCATGTTTGTTGCAACTTGTCCAATGCAACTAGAAACTACAACTAGTAGTTTTTAGTTGCATTGGACATTTTTTTCATTGGGAACAATGCATGTGTATTTTAGTTGACCAAAATGATTGCAATATGGACCTACACATAGGTGTCTTCTACCATGTGTGATCCAAGCTAGCTTTCAAATTTCATGACACATGGATCCTAGGTGGTATGATTCCACCATTGTCCTTTATGACTATGCAGCCTTCAATCAATGTATGTGTGATTGAAAAATCAAATTTTTCTAGTGTCTTGGGGCCATTTATGCCAAAAACTAAGAGCATATGTATTAAAAAATCTAATAAGTATAGGCATGGAACTTGTATGTGGTATTCTAATTTTTTTTTTCAGTGGGAGCAATTTATCACAAAATGGTTTAAGCACTACTAGAAAACCAGGTCTTGTGTCACTACACAATTCCATTCAAATCCAATTTTAGTGGAATGTGACGCATGCCATTCCACCATACATTGGTTGTAGTGAAAGGGAACGTGACAATGCCACTTTCTTGACTACTTAAGTGGAATGGGATTCATGCCATTCCACCATGTAATGGTTATAGCGGAAGGGAGTATGACAATGCCAAGTTTTTTTATTGCCGAATAGTGGAATGAAATTCATGCCATTCCACCATACATTGACACAAATGGAAGGAAATTGTGACAATGCCACCTTGTTGACTATTGCCTAGGTGGAATTGGACTTGTACCATTCCACCATACATTGACACAAGTGGAAGGCAATTGTGGCAATGCCACTTTCTTGAATACTTAAGTGGAAGGTGAATGATGTGTTCACCATTGAACATGCAATTTTTTAGGGGAATTGTAAAAGACTAAACTTTTTTTAAATTTTTTTTATGTGCACCACTAACTTGCAACATGCCAATGGGTGGAACTAAGACACAACTCACCCATCCCTAATGCATATGTGGGCATATGAGTGCAAGGTATAATATGGAGTGTGCGCTATGTCCAATTTCACCTATTGACCTTGGATAATCATGTGTAGTTTACTTGAAGGTGTGCTTACAATATATACACAAACACATATTCATTAATTTCCATGAGCAAGATTGGTCATTGTGGCACATGTGACTTTATTGTTTTTCATTCAAATGTGATCATTCACATAACCAATATTTTTGATTGGTCTTCGCAACTAAATTTTAATTGTAAGTGACATTTGAAACTAAAATCTCATTATTCGCCTAAGACAAGTTGCATGTGATAAATTAGTTGCAAATGACAAAAGGTATTGGATGAAAAAAAAGTCAACAAATACAAATTCATCCTTGATTCCATTGTATATGTATTGTCACATGCGATTAAGATGCAACTATTTTGGTCACAATTGAGGGCTAATGATGTGTTGCCACGTGTTTCAATATATGATTATTCGAAATATTATTATTATTATTCTGAAAATAATCTAGGATGTTCAATTCAAATGTTTGGATGATCTTATATCATGACACATGGTCCAATGGAAATATGCCACGTGGCACTTAAAAATGAATTTAATAAAAATATTAATATTAAATTGGTAAGTACCTAGGTAGGTACATAAGTAAGTGCCTATAAACCTAGGTTACATACCTACCTACCTACTTAGGTAAAAATGTAGGTAGGTAGGTTTTACCTTCCTAGGCTAAACATTTATTCATATGGGTAGGTACTTAGGTAGGTAGGTACATAAATTGACCTAGGTGGGTAGGTCAAATTAAGTACCTTCCTAGCTAGGTAAATAAATAGGTTGGGGAGGTAAGTATTTTAGAATTGTGCATAATCTGTTTTTTTGTTTTGGATTAAGCCTATTGATTAATTCATCCCATGTGCACAAATTTTTTAATGTGAAATTGAATGACCACACCCTTTGTTTATAAAATGTTCAAAATAGGAATAGAAAACAAATAATATGGGATACATTTTGAAGTTGCAACTTCCTCACAAATTAAATTTGTAACTTAAAAAACTTTCTTCATTCCTTATTTTCTTAGTTAATAAATTTCTAAATAATTCAAGTACATGGTTCACTTAATAATGATTAAATTTACATATATTTCAACTATAAATTATACACTACAAATATTAAGTATTCATTATCAATTACTTTTTAAAAAAAATTCTCAATATCTAATAAACTAACTATCTAGTTATTCACAAGTTGTTACTACATAACTCACAGATAATTAAATAACTAAAATTTTTAAAAATATTTTTATCAATTTTAAAATTTTAATCGAATTATAAATAATATAAATAATATAAAACTAATTTAAGTACTATAATTTAAAAAATAAAATTTTAAAATATTTATTTTCAAATTATAAATAATGAACAAACAATTGATTTTAGAAAGTCAATTTTTACATGAATTTTTAAAAATATTATTATTAATTAAATTAAATTAACTACTATATATTTATATTTATTGTTGTAAATTTTTTTATAGGTAAAGTGATTTATTTGTCTTGGTAATTATTAATTATAAATAGAATAATTTGCTAAACATAACATTAATTTTTATAATTAATGTAAAATGACTATAAAATATTTATCATACATGACCAATTACAGAATTTGAAAAAAATAAATAAAATACTGTTTAATACTTCCTGAAATTCAAATCATTAAATGTTTTTCTAACTACATTATAATTTTTCCAAAATTTGAATTCAGATTTACAGTTATAAATTACAGATTGCAAATAATTATGTTTGATTAGAGAATGATTATGCACATATTAATTAATTTTTATCTGAAGTAATTACAATGATTTTAAAGTAATGTAACATTAATTAATTCCTTTTATTGTAAGAATATAAACTATGTAATATAAAAATCTATGTTATAACAATAGTTATTTAATATAACTTATAATTGATAAATACAATAATTTATGATTATTTTAAAAAGTGATTTATTATGGATAACACTAATAGAAAAAACCCTTAAAACTCAATCAATAATTTTCTGAGTGAAAAAATAAATTCATAGAATCCAAAATAGTAGTTCAGAATTCAAATATCAATTTTTAGATCAAATAATTCTTTTGAAGTTAAATAAAAATTTTCATTATTGAAATGTGAATTTTCAGATTCAAATAACAATATTCAAAGCTGAAATGTCCAATTTAAGAGTCAATTAATAATTTTCTGAATTGAAATATTAATTTAGTGACTCCAAAATAATAATTTGGAATTTGGATTTCAACTTTCAAGTCAAATAATTTCTTAAATTTTAAATTCAAAAATTCAGAATTGAAATATCAAATTTTAAATTCAAATAAAAATATTTAAAATCAAAAAGTCATTCTAGACTCAATTATAAATTTTTGAATTGAAATAAATTTTTTAGATTTGAGAATAATAATTTAGAGCTGAAATACCAATTTTTAGATCGAATAGGTTTTTTAAATTTAAGGAAAAAAATTCAGAATTGAAATGTCAATTTTCAGATTCAAATAAAAATATTCAAAATTGAAATGTCCATTTTTAGACTCAATTAATAATTTTCACTCTTGAAATATTAATTTAGAGATTCAAAATTATAATTCAGAATCCAAATTTCAAGATTCAAATCAAATGATTATTTAAAAATTTAAATGCAAAATTTTCAGTGTTTAAATGTAAATTTTCATATTCAAATACAAATATTCAAAAGTAAGATGTCCATTTTTATAATCAATTAATAATTTTCTAAATTCAATTACTAATTTTTGGATTTGAAAATAATAATTTAAAATTCAAATACCAATTTTTACATCAAATAATTTTTGAAAAATTTAAATAGAAAACTTCATTTTGAAATAAAATATTTCAAATTCAAATAGTGTTTTGAACAATTGAAATAGCAATTTTGAGATTCAAATATGAAGTTTCAAATTGAAATAATGTTTTTAAAGAATTAAAATAAAAGTTTTAAAATTGAAATATAACTCTTTAGATGAATTTTTTTTAATGAATTTAAAATTTAAAAATTCAGAACTAAAATATGAAATTTGAGATTTAAAGATTTTAAAATTTAAATTCAAATAATGAGAAAAGAAATTCCAATATCTGTTTTTGGAAGTAAAATATTAAATTTCAGATTCAAATAAATTTTTTAGAATCAATGATGTAAAAAATAATTCCAATAGCAATTTTAAAAATTGAAACATCGATTATAAATTTTAATTAAAATTTTCATAATTGGAATTCTAATTTTAGACTTAGACATATATTTTTTATTACAACTAATAGTTTTTAGAATTCATATTGAAAATTCAAATAACAATTTTAAAATTCCAATATGATTTTCATAATTGAAATGATAATTTTCAGATTTGAATAACAAATTTCAAAGTTCAAATATTTTTGAGATTCATTATATGAATAATATACATACATATGCATATTTAATGTACACACACAGACACACACACACACACACACACACATATAAACTTTTAGTACATACATAAAAATAGACCATTATGGTGGTGTAAAATACTTTTAAAATGCAACTAATTTGGTGACTATTACGATTAATGAGACATATCAACATATTAATGGATGAAAATAAACCTAAATCCATTCAACCAATAGGATGAAATTTTCCAATAGTTGCATCATAGTTGTGAAAATGACCAAAATAGTTGAAATTTGGTTTGTAGTTACAAATATTCCCAAATCTAGTCACAAATGATTACTAGTTGCAGGTAGTCACAAATAGAGTGATTACATTTTGGTTGATTTCTATTAATGGAAGGTGGTCCATACATTACCCTCACTAAGGTTACAATCTACTTTAATCACCAAACAATAGGTCATTCATCTCATATTGTAACTTGGCTTACGTATCACTAAGTCATGGCCACTTTGACCATCTTGCTTCATGAATTAGGACCATGACCTCCTTTGGTTTGAAGGAATAACCATTTGATTTCATCTATGTTTGTTGCAAAGCCACTAACCTTCACTTCCATGTTATCCTACATAGCTTAATGCATAATATAACATTGTGACAGCTTATTGGTTTTGGACTACACCCTTAATTTTTATTTATTTTTGGGTTGGTTACCTTCTATAGATAATTAAAATATAAACTACCAATAAAAAATATTGGCCTCCATGACACATCCAAACACATGGTAGCAACTTCTATCATCCAAGTGTTTAAATCAAAATATTTCCACTCAGATAATATCACTCAAAATTATTAGTCATGACTTGCTTTTCATCTTACAATAACACCTAACCTATTTCACTCAAGCTTGTGTTGAAGATGTGCGGTTCTTAAGCAAATGTATAATAACCTTGTTGATCCATTCCACTATATACACTAATACCACTAAGGTGTGAAGTAAATGCCACCATTGCACATGCCATTACAAGGCCACCCACTTGTCACCTGACATGTTATCATTAAATTTCCAATCACATTAAGTTATAGTGATGTCTTATCCTAATGCTTTGATCATGAGTTTATTTGATGTGATGTGCCCCTTACATGCATTTTTGGAATAAGGTGCAATGTGCTAAGTTTGATGTAAATGTCATTATTGGATATATATATATGTCATTAGGGTTTGTGTGAGTTGGACCTATTTCATTGAATTTTATGTCATTTCAAACATTGTGCTTGTCATTAGAATACTAGGCCTTAATCACCAAGCTCATGTGACAAAAAATTATTGCTAGGGCATCAAATGTTTGCATTCACTACTAGATCATTCTAATAGGATCACTTGTATGTCATTTAGTGTCAATTAAACATTATTTTCCATAATGTCTAATTGGCACATCAAAGGTTCACATCCACTATACTAAACCACTTTGGTAAATTGACTCAAGTATGTCACTTGGATGCCATTCACCATCATTCAAGAATCAAATAACAACACATCAAATGGTTGATTTAGTTCACATCCAATAAATTAAATTAGAACTCTAGTAAATCACTCAAGTATGACACTTGGGTGTCATCCAAGCATCACCTTCAAGAATGGGTGATAACTTGCACATTATATGTTCACTTTCATTATGTATGTGTGGCATGGATGTGCCACCACCCATGCTAGTATCATTTATAGAAAAATGTCATTAAAAAAATTCTATTAACATTACATGAAGCTACCAATACACCAATAGCTAAACCATGTCAAATTCACATAATGACATATGGAAAGTAATTACCTTCACTAAAGTCTCAATCTACTAGTTATCAAAGACAATCATCCACCCTTGATGTCATTAGATCTCCTACATTGTGTTACAAAACCTTGGATCTTGATGTATTAATAACATACAACACACTTTATATTTCGATAAACCCTTTTTTGCATTTGGGATGGATGGATTATGTACCTTGTCTTGCATGTCACCAAGTGTAATATGATGGAGTTTTTGTCCACTTCTTCTTCAATGTGTGCTTTTGATGTTGCATGTCAATTTGCCATAAGAAGTGACAATGACATGAACAAGTGGCCTTTTGACTTAGTTTATCACTCATACATGTGTCAAACGAAACAATTATGGCATATTCATTCATATGTGACTAGGAGATCATATAAGTATGATTTAGGTTTTGGTACATATGAACTTTTATTGCATATTTACATGCACCAAGAAACTCAATAAAGAAGGATAATTGGAATAATCTTGTTGAAAAATTCAAAGAATTGCCAATGAATATACAAGAATTCATTTTAAAAAAATTGCATGAATGCACCCAAGTGTAGTGTATACAACATAGAATTTTGATGATTTATACAATTGAGCTTACCAAATACAAGTAGTGATTATTAGTGATTGTGTGTGTACTTCATTTGTTGTTGATTAAAAAAATGTTTGCTACACACCATAAACTAAGAAATATCAATAGACAAAAGTTTTGCAAACCAAAGAAATTAACATTTTGATTTAAAAATGGATTTCTCGTGATTTCTTTTGGGCACTTAAAATCACTAATGAGGCTAATGTAATGATAACAATAGGTAACGAAGAATATCACCCTTTAGTTTGTTAATCACAAAAAGGTGGTTATCATTAACTTTAATGATTTTATATGAGTAAGGTTGAAGGTTATGAATTGAACATGAAGGTTAATTTAGATAACCAAAAAATTCCCACTGGGTGAAAACATGGTCAACAGAGCTCGGGGTACCAAGGTAAAAGTTCTTTCCAAGGACTGCACATGACATATGTCATTTCTATGTTGGTTTATAACTTAAATTTTAATATTTTGGATACCTAGTTTAACACTTCATATTAAATATAAATATTTTTTGACTTCAAATTGATTGTATATCATATATATTATGGATTCATGCCTTCTATCACATAAATATGAACAACTTTTGTTAGGGCCACATTTTCAAAATCCATAAGTTTTAGGGTCACACATTTGAACCAAATGTGCTCAAGTCAGTTATAAAAATAATTTTCATTAGTACAAGTCCTTTTGCCCTTCTAATTATCATAGTTTAACATTTTAATTGGAGAGGATTTTAACATTTAATATTAATGAAAAATATTCCAAAAACTTTTATGACAATTTAAACAATTATGCTTCCTTTATGATTTTTCAAACATACAAAATTATAGTTTAAAAAAGTGTCCACTTACTTGGGTGGCCCCTTTGATTATGTTTTTACCCCATTGAAAGCTTATGTCGAACAAATATAAGTTTCATGAAGAGGCAAATGTTTATAAAGACCTAATTTTGTAAAGGAAAAATGGAAAAAAATCAACTTTCATTTGTAACTATATTTTAGTTGTAAAGGACATTTGCTAATAAAAATTGTTTAATTCCATTGACAAGTTGCATAAGACACTAGTTGTAAGTGTGGATGAAGTCAATGGTCAACCAATACTTCACCATCCATATATTGTTGTATGCCATTTGTATATTACCATAAAATTCAGCAATTTACATAATGACATGTGGCAAATGAAAAAGGTTTGAAAACAATTATTTTGAAAATAGATAGTGGATCTTCACCATTATTTTAAACAATCTAATTGTGACACATGGCATAATACAAATATGGCACGTGATTTTTTGAAATTTGGCCAAAATAAGTTTAAATTAGTATTTAGGCAGGTAGGTAGGTAGGTAGGTTGGATTTGGTAAGTAGGTAAGTAATTTTTTAAATGTTTAACCTTTAAGGGTAAATTGTTTTGATTGGCTCATCCCAAATGACATGTGTTTTTTTACATGAAAGTGTAGAACACATTTTTTTCATTATATAATGGAGGACAAAACATATGGGATAAAATTTGAAATTACAATTTAGTTTCAAACTAGGTTGTAACTATTTTTTTTAATTTCATAACCTTTTTTTAATAAAAAATTTATATAACTAAATAGATTAATAAGTAAACAACCAATTAGATATAGATTATGAATTAATAATTCACATATAAAAAAATAAATGAATGAAATAACAATTAATTAACTAATTAAATAGTTATAAATAATTGATTAATAGTTCAATGTATCTTTTAAAAATATATATATATTGAATAATTCATAATTATTATAACTAATAAATCATTAATTAATTCATAAGCAAGTAGCTTACATTAGGTCAATAGGTATATAAACATATATAGATAGGTGGGTAATTAATTTGCCTAAATACAAGCTAAATATAACTTTATAAATACACCAGTAAAAACATACCCCCATTATACCCCTAATATAATAAACTTCCATTTGTAATTAATGTGACATATGGGCATCATTATGGATGAAAACAATCATAGAATGTAAGATGAAAAAATCATTACTTACAAATGTAGTTGTAGCATAGTTGCAAGAATGGTCAAGGGTGCAAAATAGTTGCAAAAACACTTAAAGCTAGTTGCACATGACAATTAGTTACACATAGTTACACATGCATTGGTTGCAAATGCATTGATAACAATTTGAAAAAATTGTAGGTCTAAACTTGTGAAGCAAATATAGCTTTAGAAACAAAAAATGAAATAATACACTTATAAAAGATGACTTCAAGAATAGAAAATAACTTTGAAACTTTTCACAATAAAGAAGTTTTAAAAAATCATTATTTTCTCCTTTTGTTAAATTTCCACCTAGGCGTCAAATCATGATTAAATATACACTTGGTGATCTTTGCACCCCAAAAAAAATGGAAATTTAAAGTAGATTTATTGGTCAAATTTTTTCTTGTTAATTGTCCACCTTTTAAGGTTCAAACACTAGAGGAAAACTAGAAAATAAAATAAAATTATTTGTAACTATTTTCTAGTTGCAAAGGACATTTGTTACTAAAAATTGCCTAATTACATTAGACACTAGTTGCAAGTGTGGATGAAGTCAATGGTTAACAAATACTTCACCATCCGTATACTATTGTATGCCATCCATATATTACCATAAAAATCAGCAATTTACATAATGACATGTGGCAATTGAAAAATGTTTAATTAAAAAAAAAATAAAATAATAATGGATCCTCATCGTCTAATTTAAATGGTTTTAGATAGGGACACATGGCATAATACCAATATGCGACGTGGCATTTTTAGATTTTGATCAAAATGAATTAAAAATCAATATTTAGATAAGTAGGTGGGACTAGGTAGGTAGGTAGGAAAATATTTTTAAAGTTTAACCTTTGGGGTTAAATCTTTTAGCAAGTTAAGTTCCTTTGGTTCATCCCAATTGACACATTGTGTTTTTTTATGTGCAAGTGTAAGACAAAACCTTTTCCTTGTATACTTTTCAAGATGGAAGTGAAGGATAAAACATATGGGATAAAATTGAAATTACAACTTAGTTGCAAATTAAGTTGCAACTAAAAAGATTATCTAATATGTATTTTCTTCCCTTTTAATTTTGTAAATTATATAATTAAGTAGATAAATAACTAAATAACTATTTAAATAAATAAACAAATAAATAAATAATCCATTTAGTTATACATTATTAATTCATAATTCATACATAGAAAAATAAATGACTGAAATAAAAAATAAGTAACCAATTATTATTTATATATTTTCATTAATAGCTTAATTTTATTAAAAAAAACTAAAATATTAGCCAATTAATAGTTAACATTTAAGTAATAACTAATTAACTTATTGTTTATAAGTTATTAAATAATACTTCATAAATTAATTATTATTTATAAATTCTCATTTTATTTTCATAAATAGAAATAAATAAATGGCCAAACAATTAATTAGTTAATAATGAAATAACCAACTTATTGGTTATAATGTTAAATAATAATTTCATAAATATCAACAAATTAATTGTCATTATACATATATGTGTCAATTAACTCATTTATTAGTTATAAGATTTCATTAATGACTGAAATATTAAATAAATAATTCTTAAATAATAATAATAATCTGTAATTATTAATTATTAAATAACTAATGATTAACTAATTAATGAGTTAGTTACAAATTATTGACGAATAATTGATAAATTAAAATAACTACAATATTATTACATTAATAATAAATAAGTAAATTAAAAAAAAAGAAATAATTGATCAATAGTTCATATAAAGAAAAATAAATAACTAATGTATTGAATAATTATGAAATATTAACTATAAATATTAAGTATGAACTGTTAGTTATCAATGAATTAAAAATAAATGTAACTAATTAATCATCGATGAATTAATAAGTGGGAAGTATTTTAGGTAGCTAAATAACCTATGGTAGATAGGTAGGTAAACATATAAATAGATTCGTTGGTAGGCTAGGCTAGGCAAGTATACAACCATATATAAGTAGGTAGTTATTTTGACTAAATACACCTTTATAAATACGCCAATGGAAACATACACCCATTATACCTTTAATATAACTTAGCAGAAATACACATACATTTCAAAACTTTCCTAATACACTTATGTATACCATTAGGACTATCTTGACACTCGAAAGGTGCAATTAAATTTGGTTCCATTTGCAACTAATGGGACATATGGACATGATCATGGATGAAAATAATCTTAGAGTGTAGAATGAAAAAGTCATTAATTGCAAATGTAGTTGTAGCATAGTTGCAAGAATGGTCAAGGGTGCAAAATAGTGATGAAACCAATAAGAGCTAGTTGCAAACAATAATTAGTTGTATGTAGTTGCAAATGCATTGGTTGTGTTTTGAGAGATTTCTTTTAGTGAAAAAACACCTAGGGGTTAAGGGACAAAATGTGAACTTGCCTTTTAGGGCTTAAAAATCTCACAAGGGTGGGGGAGCAAAACACCCCAGGGGGGAAGGGTAGCTAACATTGCCATTATCATTGAATTCTTAACGTGAACTTTTAGCACCTTGACCTAAGTTTTGCCTATGTTATATTATTGCTAAGTTTGCACTTGAAATTTGAATATCCAAAGAACTTTGAATGTATGACTTATTTGGAGCTTTGTTGTCTTGAGTTTTTTGCAGAGTTGTGATATTTTGTGCAAAGTTTCAAATAGTGATTTGTTGAAGTGTACTGAGTTTTTTCACTTTTAACATGCATCAAGTTCATTATTTGTTTTCCATTAATTGGTGTCATTGATTTTCAAAAGATAACCATTGGTTTTCAAGAATGAAAATGTGAAAAATGATCTAGTGAGTAAAAGGGAAGAAGAAAAGCCATACACTTAGTTGATCGAGATGGGAAATGTCTAACTTCGCAAATAGTTTAAGGGTGTGTTGTGAAAATTTGAATCCTAGCAAGGAGATCATAACATCTATAATGGTTTGTAAAGAACTCACTTATGTTTTTGGTGCTAGGCAACAAAATGAATGGAAAGCAAACACTAATGAATTTTTGACTGAAAATGACTATGAAACACTTTGCAAGTTGTATGAAATTGTTTATGCCCATCTTTTTTAAATGATGATTACTTAATTATTTTCATGTGCGGTTGGTTGGTTCAATGGAAGGGTGTTCAAGTGAATTCGGGCTCAATATGCACATGATATAACACATCAATTGTTGAAGAGGGCAATAAGGCTTACATTGTGTGGAAGACCAAAATTGAGTTCGACTCTAATGACACAATCCACACAAGGTGACTATTGACCTAACATGCACCTTTGTTGACAAAGATGGGCATGATGAGGAATGCTTCCTTCTAGAATGTGTGAAAGAATTGAAGGTTTTCACACCAAATTAGATAGTGCTAGTGAAGAAGTTGTTAAAAAATGTAGAAAATGCAAAACAAAATTGTTCTCCCAAGAAGTCAATTATGCAAGCAAAGGAGGAGCATCTATAGTCTAAAGTGAACTCATGGGTGACAACTTTAATTCACCTAAAAAAATGCTTAAAGAAAGATGAAGGCAAACTATTAAAATTGTGCAAAAAAATATATAAACTTGTCATGAGGTTTTTGTAAGCCATTCAAAGTGTAAAGATTCTATTTTTTTTTTTTTTGATCCCATCGATTTAGAGAAGTACAAGGCCATGGCATCAACAATAGTTGTTAGTTTGAAGAAGTGTGAGTAAGATTTTGAATTTGAAAACTTTTTGGTTGAGAGCGAGCATGAAATAGTGCAAGAAAGGCCAAAAAAACATGACTTAGCATTGACACAATTGGAATCTTTGACTACTAAGGTCAAGTTGCTTGACCATGAACGTAGCGGCAACAAGATCTAAATAAAAGGTTTATTGCACCACATACATCTAATGTCAAATGGTGCAAATGTGTATAACACCCCATTACCCATTGACAATTTTGCTTTCATGATGCTAAGAAGTTTTGGAATGTTTTTCATTGAACCATGTTTTGTTTGTGGTTTATATTTCTTTTTCAACAACATCATTATGTCATCATGTGGGTGCACATATCACCCCTTTTGCATGGGGTTGTATATGGAGACTAATGTTACTCATTGTGCTAAGCCTATGTGTGGGAAGTTATTGGAGTTTGATTAGATCACAAGCTTGGGATTTAGGCAAGCTTTTGCGCAATTGAAGAGGCCCAAGCTCAAGAAAGGATGCAATGTAATCATTAGGAGCACCTTCGCAAGTTTACAAATATCAACTTCCACACATTGTAAGGTTTTTCTTTTCATATAGAGCATGACTTTTAGCTTTTAGGTTTGCATGATTCAAGTGGTTCATGTGTGCGTGTTTGCTTGAAAGGTCCCTATGGCTTCATTTCTTGCTCTATGTGTGTTGACATTTGGGGTTTTTTTGTGATCGTATATTGAATGATTATTTTTCTATTTGTTAGAAACGTAAGAATTTTTTTTTTTTTCCTTTTCAAGTTTTGAGAATTGTTGGTTGAAGCTTGTTTCATATGTAAATGCACATGTCCATTAGGTAACTATACATTTTGAGTGTGGAGAACTAGGCTTTGATGTAGCCACTACCTTTTAAATGTGGATTTTAAAAGATGTGACTAGTCCATAATCTCCATTTTAGGTTTTTCTTTGCTTTGTTCATGTTCTTTGAGTCATGACCCAAGAAATTTAGTCCTTCATTTCAAAATCATAACTACATAAAGACAATTTTTTTGAAGTTGGTTGAAATATGATTTGCACAAATGTAAATCCATTTTATAACCTCAAATTAAAATCATAACTTTATAAATGTCATATATACTGATTGTGGTTGGTTGTCAAAATTTGTTCTGCTCATAAATGAGGATCCATTTTGTGACTTAAATTCATTAAATGCAAACCCTAGATGTATTGGTTTCATTCCAAAATGTCTGCAATGACCTTGCATGTTATCCATGCCTCACCAATGTAGATTTTGAAGAACCATGTTATTGCCCAAATTTTCATTTGCAAATGCGTAGTTACTTTAATTTTTGCCTTTGACCTGCACTTATAGGGTTCGACCTTTTTTTTCAACTTCACAATGTTTTCATTGTTTCAATTGTAGGTCCAAAATCCTGCTTTGATACTAGGTATGATGCGATTTTGCTCATCCTCCATGCTCTTGTGCCATCGAGCTCCTCACACCATGTAACTTTTAACTCTTAATTATCTACGTACCATGAACATGGGGTTGGATGGACCCACTCAAAACCATCCGGACTTGATTTGTTAACTAAGTTTAAACTCAGTAAAACAAGGCTAGGACTTAGTTTAAAATCCAAACTTCTTGAAGTCCAAGGCCTTGACACCCACGATCCCTACCATGGTTTGGGCTCCAATTGTAAAGTGGTATTCTTCCAACAACTCCAATTGATCTCAAAGTGTCCCAAGGAACAACATTAAATGATGTCCTAGGACATCATTAAGTTGTTCCTAGGGCAACACAAGGTTGCCTCAAAGGTAAATGTGGGGTTTAGGGTTTAGTTTTGTGGGGGCCAACACCAAGTGTTGCCTCGAAACAACTCTAGGTAGCCCCCAAGGAACAAATCAAGTTTGTCCTCAAACAAACCTCGCTTGTCCCAAGTGCCAATCCTGAAACACCATAGCTTGGTTTGTTAGACAAACTGGGGAGAACCCCAATCCACCATGACTTAAACTTCCCATGTTGCCATGGTGGTCCTGGTGTGAGTCCAACCTTGTGTGACCTGAAAACACACGAAGGGGCATATGTCACCCGCTCTTTCACCTCCCCCTTCACCCCCAGCCAAATGCTGAAAATTGGGTCTTTCAGAAGTTAACTTTTTCTCCCCTGCCCAAAACTGAAGTTGGGTATTTCAGAAGCAAACTTTTTCTCCCCTGCCCAAAACTGAAGTTGGGTATTTCAGAAGTAATTTTTTTCTCCCCTGCCCAAAACTGAACTTGGTTATTTCAGAGCTGAATTCTCTTTCCCTACTGCCCAAAAATGAAATTTTGGTATTTCAGAACTGAAACTTTTTCCCTCCTGCCCTTAAATGAAATTGAGTATTTTCAGAACTTCCCCCCTAACCCTGCAACAGATGTTGAGTGTGTGCAGTAAGTATTACATAGGATTCCAAGAACACAAAATGACACAAAAGGATTTTGCTGTAGAGTGTCAGCTTTTACAACAATTTGACCACATCTCTTACACAAGGACTAGGCAAGGCTAATGTATGAGAAGTCTCCTACACTGGAAATGTATGATCTCCTTCTCATAATAATGTGTAATGATCAGGCCAGTGCCCCAAGCTGGAAACATGAAAACCTCTGGCTGCTACCTTAAGCTTTCCAAAATCCTGAGGCTTCAAATAGGTAGTAAAGCCTACTTACTCATCATCATCAAGGTCAGAAGACACTGACTCCAAACATGGAAATTGTGTATACAGCAGTCATGGGTTTGGAAAGGAGTGCAATGAGACCTAATCACTGACCTGTTCAAATTCATTCATTCAAAATGACAGGGGGCTTTTTCTTTTTTTTTCTTTTTCTCTCTAATTTTGGCGATTGAAACACGTTTTTTTTTAAATTAATTTTTTAAAAAAAATATTTAATAATAATTTTTTTGATTTGATTTGATTTGATTTGATTTTATAAATTTATAAGTTTTGTGAGGTAGTTGGCTTGGCTATCATCCACAAGAGGACTTAGCCAGATTTTGGCTACACATCACAAAGTACAGTAGAAGACCTTAGGTATCCTGCTGCTATAGTTATGTTTATTGATTAATTTTTATAGAAAAAAAAAGGAATTATTGAACCAAATATCAAAACTAAATGTTCATGGATTTGACAAATAAGGCATATAAACCTCACTAAGGTTCCAACAAATTAATAAATCTACTAATTTAAAAGAAGGAACTAGACTTTCCCTTCAAAACTTGGATGGATGCTGAAACCAAGAGATAACAACTGGATTTTTAACTTTAAAAGGAATTTTTTCCCCCTTCTTTTAAGTAGATGTACAAGTGCAAGTGCAACAACTTTTAATGCAAACAACTGAAAGACAATAATTAATTAATATTATCTTTATTAAAAAAAATGAAAAGGGAGAACATGTGATTTATCAGGTCTAATCAAGTGACCACCTGAAACATCTTTGCATGCAAACTTTAGGCAAATTTAGGTGAATTTTGACAAGGGTTTTTGTTTTTTTTTGGGTACAATTTTGTCAAGTAGCTGGACTGGTGATCATCCACAAGAGGATTGAGCCAACTTTGGCTTAGAGGTCAGACAATTAAAGAGTCCTGCCTAGTTCTGACTACCAATAGGAATTCATTGTCTAAATATGGCGATACTTGACTCTTTTTTTTCCCTAAAAAATATGGCAAATTTTTCTCTTTTTTTGCCATAGCCACAATGTGAAAATTCGCCAAAAACCAAAAGAACCAATGATTTAGGCTTCAAATATTCAACAAGTGACTGACTGAAAGATGGAAGTCATGTATGCAGTGATGGGTTTGGAAAGAGTGCAATGAGACCTATTCCCGACTTGTTCAAATTCATTCATTCAAGGAACTGATTCATTGGTGTACTTCATACCTAAACCCCAAGCTCTGACAAATAGCACTGGCCCAATTTCCCAACAAGGCCATTTAGGCAAATGGGTACTAGGGTTTTGACCATTTTGATTTCAAGTTTCAACCATTTCCATGTGAAATATGTGTACAAACTTAATGTGGGATATATACCTCACTAATGTCAAACTCTAATAAACATCCAATTTATTTTACATTGAAATAGTTGAAACCTTGTTGTGAGGTTTTTTCTTTATTTTTGGTGGGATGTATCCTTGAGTAAAGGTATATAATGTTTTTCAATTTATTTTCTCATTGGATAAGGGTATATTAAAAATTCATCAAGTTGGGGTTTGAGTATTTAAAAATTGAGATTTTTTTGGTAGGTGGGTAGGATCTAGGTACCCTCTTATCATATACCCCTTTTTGGGCTTAAAAATGGGTTTTTTTTTTATAGAAAAATATTTATTTTAAAATGAAAGAAAATGTCCACATTTTGAAATTTTAAAAAAATTCCAGAGGTCAAATATAATGTCAAAATGTTGGATTCATCCTTGACTAAAATAAACATGCTTACAAATGAACACGTAATGCATAAAAAAACAATGACATCATGGTCAACACTCGATTAATGATGGAGTTTAAAAATAATTTGTAATTCATCTTTAAAAAAATTATTAAATTTTTGAATAATCTAATTTTGTTAAGTAAGCTGGAAGTTATGGCCCTCCAAAATAAAGGTTCTTCCATTTGAAATATATGCTCATCACACACATCTACCACTCTTAACATGTGCACTTTTAATACATGTTAACAATCCTCAAAGTTTATCCCATATAATTTGCCCAAAGTTTTCAACTATATAGTTGGGTCAAAGAGGAGACTCTTCATCCTTATATATAAAGTTTATATTTTGGGAAGTTTTCAACGATTCAATTTTATTTCTTTGTGTTTTTTGTTGCGATGGTCCAATCAAATTGGCTAATTACTAGATAACAAAAACAAAAAAAATTCTTGAGAAGCATCCTTTAGGGTTTGGTTCTTTGATTTTTGAGAACCTGTGGATGAAAAGGGTCCATTAGACCCAACCCTTATGGGCCATCTACTCTTTCTTTGGAAAAAGAAATGGAGAAAACCACACCAAGGGTTGAATATTGCAGAATTTACATAACAAATTTTTGTCCACAAATAAGAACTTATACTTCACTTGAAGTTGTTCATACTAGACTCAAGATCTGACTTAGGAGATATAAAAGATCCGAGGCATAGGACAACAATGTCCTTTGCTTCTCAAGGTGCTTTGGACAACAATGTCCTTCGCTTCTCTCTCAAGGTGCTTTGTCCGGGGGATTCTTCTTCGTTGTCAAAGACATGATTGATAAGATCATGTATATCACAAATAAAATATTCCACGACTAGACTATCGTACTTCAAATAAGGTGACCATCATCAGGTTGTGAAAAGTCCGAAGAAAGATTTGTCTTTGGGCTTGAGAATATGACCTGAGCAGGAGTGACATGAGAACTGCTGCACATTCTTGGGTCTGGAGTGTGGAAGCTTGTTTTTTTTGTTGTTGCGCATATTCAATGCAATGTACATTAGTTTCAAACACTAAGGTCAAAAAAATTTGATGTGAGTCTAGAACATAATAATAATAATAGAGTTATCTGTAAAGTCAGGCCATTAGGGGGCGAGAATGGCCAGTTTCTACATAATAGGGCATCAAAAGCGTAACTGGGAATGAAAATTTTACAAAAGTAAATAACTGGGACCCAAACTAGTTTTTCCACCAATTTTGGTAGTGAACTGAGTTTCATCCTGTGTTTCCTTTTTCGTTGAGCGCCTGCACTGCTGCTACATATATTTTCACTGCTCCTACGTGTACAACTACTATAATTAGTCTGGAACCTTGTGCATTAAATGCTGAGTTTCAGCATTTCATACCCAGAGTTGATAATTTTCCTTACTTTGTGGATACCACTAAAAGAGGGGATGCGAAGGCGATAAGGGGTGAAATGGAGGGTGACTTTACGGATAACTGTAATGTGTATGTAATAACTAATAATAAGTATTAGGTGGTTCTTTGAAACAGTATCCAAACCCCCTAAGGTTCTCGGAATTTATAAACGCGATTCTCAAAAATCAAAGACTCAATTCTGATATATAACCATATGGGTTTTCCCAAAAAAAAACCACCCACAAAACTGCCAGTTCTTTATCAGTTCTTGAGAAAACACCTGGTTATTAACAAGATCATTAATAACCTAGCTAGCTATTATTGTTTTTTCTTAAATTGGGAAAAGAACTTACCTATCTTGTGGGTAGGTAACAAACCACTAAAGAACCTTATAGGCAAAGTGTTGAATTTTCAAATTTTAAGAACCTATACTTAGATGATTGGAATTTCATCCAATTAGGCTATCAATCCTGAAACCCTAAGCTAATTTTCACATGTGACACTTGATGTTTGACAAGGGCTATTTATTTAGAGATCATAATTAGTGCTTGCCACATTGAGAAGGCAAGGTAGGACTCAACCAAGTAATGGAATTCGAAGAAGGTAGAGTGACATCCCGGGCATGAAAATTATCACAACAAAGAAAGAGATTTTCAAAACACACAAAGTTTAGGAAAACGTAGATAGTAAAAGCAAGCTTACATTTAAGTTTACCAATGAAAGCACAATAATTAAAGTCAAGAACATGGAATGTGAAAAAAAGGGCTTTAGGATGCAAATAAAACAAATACAAACAAACCTTGCCAATTTGATTTTATTACAACAAATTGTTTTAGACCACTTAAAAAGCATTGGGAATGTTTGCCAAGACAATGTGATAAACTATGATTAGTTACAAAATGTGATGAATTAAAAATTCATGATTTTTATGGTGATTAAAAATACTCTTTTTTCTGTCATGAAAAATTATATATTATTATGTAAAGGTTTGAATAATTATTATACATGGCTATGTCATTTTGAAAGCATTTTGAGTCTTTTAAAAAATGAAAAAATAACAAAAGCATTGGGCTTCAGAATTTTACACTCATTAGATTTAATTCAAATTATTTTATATGTTTTCATAGTATATTAAACTGGGCATCATGTAAAGGTATTTTAAAAACTTGCAACATTAATATATATTTTATATTAAAACGTGAAAAACTAAACATCCCAAGGAAGACACTAAATGTTAAAATTCCTATTCACATGTGTCAAACAAAGTATTTTTTGAGGGGTATTAGATAATTTTCCAACATAATTTTTCTCACCTTATTATTATTTAATTTTTAAATATAAACATATCTAAACCACCCTATATTAATTATAATATATTATTTGAAATAATTATTATATACCCTATATTAAATATAATTTGATTTTCAAAATATACATAACCCAATTTTTGAACTAATTAACTTATAATTTTTACTCAACACCCAATATATTGCACTCTATATTTTTACTCACATATCTTCTACTTTTTCCTACTAGTGTCTCCCCCCCCCCCCCCCCCCCCCCATCCACACCACACATCTCCACTCTCCCCCCCCCAACACAAGACACAATCTCTTCTA
>Ga0116231_10004366_pt1 | contig 28658 bp, 20 predicted proteins | sample S1TSphgellanicum_2_FD_89695 | JGI IMG/M metagenome (GOLD analysis project Ga0116231, IMG submission 89695) | Host-associated microbial communities from peat moss isolated from Minnesota, USA - S1T2_Fd - Sphagnum magellanicum MG | ecosystem: Host-associated > Plants > Peat moss > Unclassified...
CATTTTTCCTCAGAGGCATCTGTGTGTAATGTATGACCAGAGCTGTGTGTTGTGTCGAGTGATGCGTTGCTGGGTCTGTCAGTCTTCAAGTTGCAAGTAGATCGGTGAGCGATGGCAAGAAGATGGTCCAAGTCAGGAAAGGTTAGGTGTCTGTGGATTTGAGGTGGATTGATAGAGTGTGAGGACCAGGGTCCGTGGGAGATCGCGTCATTCTGCGGGTTTTCTGGATCCTCCTTTTTGGTTACAGTAGCACATATAATGTATATTGCAATGTGGACCCCATAGTCAATTTATAGGCTGGAAGATTCAATGAAGTTGTAAAACTAGTCCATGAGATTAATATTTAGAATGATCATTGAGAATATTTCATACAATCTAAATTGTAATAAACGTAAGCTTACATTGAACATAATGTGACTCACCATACAAACCACAAGAATAGTAATCAATAGCAAAACAACCTTTTTTGAACTGTGAAATATGATAACAATAACACCTTTCTAGCAATTAATCATATCAAGCTCCAAGCTCACCAAATTAATTCTCACATGAACTCATTTACACAAAAAAAAAATCTCAGTTAATGATATATTAGATCTCAAAAACCAAATTCCCATTATTACATATTCAAAACAAGGACCTAGAAAAATAAAAACATAATCAAAGACAAATTCCCCTAACCATATTCAAATTGAATAGTTCATCAAAGAAGAAAGTTTCACATAAATGAACATATGAAAACTATTTTGGCTAATCACACTTTCTAGTCGCTATCACTATCTACAATAGTTAAAGCTTGTGTGATACCAACTAAGGCATATTTTGGCAAAGTGTAGATGGGCTCATTCCCAAAAACACTATGGTTTGTAAGAAGCATGCAAAACTTTATGGCCTAGACATGGGAAACATGCAAGTAGATAGTGTGGGATCGATGTAGCAAGACATAAGTTTTTTCCCCAATTTCCCATTTTTGGTAATATGTCCTTGCTACAACATTATCTGCTTGAAATTGAATGCCCCAATGACATGTATAATCCTCCTTCAAAATGTGTGCTAGTTGTGTACAAAGCATAACATAAAACTCAACACCTTCTTCATTACCTTCTTTAGCATTGACCACAAAGTTGTCACCCAACTCCAAGCAATTTGCAAAGGAATTTGCGCATCCCCCAAATTGGTCCCATTCCTCTTCTTACGTCCTTTCTTGAATAACATCTCGGACATATTGAGAGTTATTAGTATCTAAGACCTCTATTTGCCATGCCTTGGTTTAAGCCAAATTCACACAATTCTTGTAATCAAAGTTTAAACAAAAACAACAAAAACAAGACAAATCATTTTCCAACATTTTGCTAACATTGAGAATGCTAACAAACTTCACACAATGCAGATTTCGGCTTCCCTTCACATAATCACAAAGGTACTTGGTATGATGATCAACATCAGTAGTCTTAACATGCCAAAAAACACATGTTACAAGCTTCCTTTCCCCTATATAAAATGTTTTAGGCCATGAAAACAAATGTGCGCACATGAGGGTGACCACATCCTCTACATTTTGTAACTTTGGCCCATTAACATCTAGCTATGATTTCCTAATAAACCTTTTTAGAACTACCCTGGCACCATCATGGGGCCTTTTCCCATGCCCTGTGCCAAAAAAACTCCACATCATGTTATAGCCTCCTGTTAGATGAGGATATCAAGTAACAAAGAACCATGGGGTCTTGTTTTTAAAATGGGAAGAACACCCATTAAACCAAATCCAATGGTTCTTAGGATGAAAGCACTTTCCATCCAACACACTTTGCCAATGTAAAAGCAATGAATGTTGCACAAAATAGTTGTCATGTGACTTGGCATCAAAGATATAAAAGTGGTACCTCATGATTACATCAAAACTAGTTTCATCATGTAGATCTAGATTCGAGTTTTGTTACCAAGTAACGTGTACCAAAATTGTCACCTAGTAGTTGTGCCAATGCATAAAATTGTACCTTATTTTGAACATCAAAGCTATAATTTTCAACAAAATCAATTACTAAAGCCATGGTATCACTTGGGAAATATTTTAAACATTATTTGAATTGTTGGTCTTGCCACCATGACACAAAATTATGACGCATAAAGTATTGTAACTTAGGCTTTAGGTAGTTAATAAGCTTAGCAGAAGATGAGGATTTGTAAAAGAGTATTAGTTTTTTCTTCTCCTCCCCTTTTTTGGTCAATATCTTTTTTGTGGAATAATATGTCCAACTAACCAGAATGTTAGGACAACCTTCTTCTTCAACATGACAAATGGGAAGATTATCTACAATTTTCACAAGTGCCCAATAAATAGTCCCTATTATGCCACTTTGAATATTCATCACGAGGACAAACCATTGACTCCCAAAGAAGTGTTAAAATAGGGTATGTGGTTAGGGTACCTACACATTTAAAAGACTCTTCATCAACAAATTGACAAATTTCCTTGCATGAACATTGACATTGTGAATTAGAATGATTCCCAAATTTTGTGTGCATGTTATTCAAAGCACCTCGAAGCTCATCAATTTCCACATGGTAGGTGCAGCAACACACATTCCATTCTTTCATCTACTTGACAAAGAATGGGCACAAAACATCAAATGACCTCTTCCCAATATTGATTTGTGGATGCATCTTTTGGAAACGCAAATAAAACTCCATTTGTTTAAAAGTCTAAAATGCACAACATCAGTTTTTGACTTCTCCAAAAAAATTACACTTTCATATTTACAAGTCATAAGGTCACCAAAACTCCATCCAATACTTCTAAAATGAACGAAATGAAATCCATAATGTCATAGCAATTCACCATAACTAGAATGAATTACCTTCAAAATTTCACATATAACTATTTTAAAATTTTATATTGAATGTAAATAGTGGTGTATGTTCCCTAAAGATTATGTCCAAAACAAAAACTAGAAGCATTTGCAACTTTTGGACCAAATTAGCAACCTTCATTATCATAGTCTTAAACAAAGATTAAACATAACTTGTAACCTTCAAACTAGACCAACAACCTTCATTTACAAAAATGATTACCAAATTCAACCCCAATCACTTGCATTTTTTAAATACATGACCATAAGTTCAAATGAACTAACAAAAACAACCTACATTTCCAAAATATGTCACCACAGTCCATAATGAATAGCACTAGTAACCTTCATTTCCAAAATACATCACCATAGTTCATAATAAAATAGCACCATTCTAGTAACCTATATTTCCAAAATACATTAGCATAGTCCATAATAAAAAGTTCCAATGGTAACATACATTTCCAAAAAACTACAAGATGATAAAAAAATTACAAAACCAAAACAACATCCATTTTCAAAATGTATCAACATAATCAAAAATTAAAGAACCCCAACAACTTGCATTTTAAAACATGACCACAAGTTCAAAATAAAAACCACCAAATTTGCATTTTATTGTGACGTGTAGTGTTGTGATGTGTGGTGTTGTAAAGGTGTAAATCCATAGTAAACTCTACTGAACAAAAAAACTAAAACCAGTTAAAAATAGAAACTAATCAACCAAAAAGAGATGCATGCACATACATATATAATGCACAAAAGGAGGTTGAGATGAAATTCTAATGTATATTAAATTGAAAAGAAGGAAAGAAAATGTAGTGTATGTAAACGATGGTCGTGTAATAGCTGCCATGAGCATCTAGAAAAACTAACAAGAGAAGGGAAGAGTTGGCCTTTTATACAATTGTCAACAAAGCTAAAACTTTAAACAAGCCAACCCTAAAACACTTAATGGCGTACAGTAACCTAATAACGTACAATAACCCTAAGAGCATACATTAACCCTAAAGGCATGATTAGCATGCCCATAACCGGCTGTCATGTATGAGGCCATGCATATGGGCATGATAATTTCCAAATAACATCGCCACAATCTGAGTTTCCCAAATACATCACCACAAGCTCAAAAATAACTTGGATGTAAAAAAACCACATTCCAACTTGTAATATAAAGACCACAACAACTTGTTCGTTGTTCAAAAAAAAATCACCTTATTCCAAAATATAATCTAAAAAACAACTTGCATTTTCACATAACATCACCACCTAAGTCCATGTCAGTCCTACAAGTTTCCTTTTAAAATCTTGCATATTAACATATCATCCTTGGGAATATCCATAAACATTATTGAAGTTAATTACAGTCCTACACATGGTATCCCTAACTTAGTCCCATATACTTACAAAACCTTTTGTTGTTCTATGATAATCTCAACAACAATATCCATTGAGTCCCTTAATGTGATAAAAGTTTATCAATCTTATACCTGCATCATCCATTAACTACTATAAACCCACAAAATGTCACTAATTTTTTTATGATAATCCTATAGAACATCCATTGAGTCCTTAAGGGTGACAGAGAATCCATTAAACATATCATGGTGTCCCTTAAGTCCTGTCAACCCACAAAATGCCACTAAATGTTTTATGAGAATCCTTCAAAACATTCATTGAATTCATAAGTATGATAAAAACTCCATTATTCCCATACATGGTGACCTTTAAGTCATCTCAACCCACCAAATGTCACTAAATGTCTTATGGCAATCCTCCAAAACATCCATTGAGTCCATAAGTGTGATGGACAATCCATTAATCTTATACATGATGTTCTTTTAGTCCTTTAAACCCACAAAATGCCACTAGGTAGTCTAAGATAGTCTTCCATGACATCTATTGATTCCCATAATGTGGTTCAAAACCTCCATTATACTTGTCATGGTGGTCCATGAATCTAATGGACCCACAAATTGCCACTAGCTGTAATTATGTGATTTTCTTTGGGAACAAATCCATTGAATTTCTTTGGGAATAGATCCATTGAATTTCTTGGTATGACTAGACCTCCATGACATCTATTGATTTCCATAATGTGGAAGAACCTCCATCAGACTTGTCATGGTGGTCATTGAATCTAACAAGTCCCCACAAATTACCACAAACTATTCTATGACTATCCTTAAGAGCAAATCCATTGAATCCCTTGGTATGCCAAGATTTTAATGGCATCTATTGATTCCCATAATCTGATAGAACTTCCATCAAACCTATCATGGTGGTTTTTAAAATCTAATAGACCCACAAATTGCCACTAACTATTATGTGATTATCTTTGGGAGCAAATCCATTGATTCTATTAGTATGACAAGACCTCCATGACATCTATTGATTCCCATAATATGGTTCATGACTTCCATTACACCTATCATGGTGGTCCTTGAATCTAGCACACCCACAAATTGCACTAACTATTCTTTGACTATTTTTGGGAGCATATTAGATCTACTGAATCCCTCACTTGGTATAACAAGACCTCCATGACAACCCAACAAAATCTACATCTAGTAATGAAAAACACTTAGAGAAATGCATGAAACCAAAGATAATAAAGAAGAATTTGACACCTGGGTTTCCATTAAGTAATGGGTGTACTTTTCATCTGCCACATGAGGTGCTATAATTTGCCTTCAAGTGATTTCCTTTTTGTTGGGACTGATTTTTGTTTCCAAAACCCACCATGAAATAATAACAATTTTTACGGATGGTGATAACACATCACTTTTCTTTTTGTGCAAAAAGAAACTCCACAAGAATTCACCACTTTGATCCATAATCCTCCTTCACTCCATTGCTAGAGTAATATTTCAAGGATGAACACCCAACACTTATGCTTTACATTGCATTGGTGAGTTACCCATGGAGCTTATAACTGCTGTGAGCAAAACATGTTTTGTGGCAAGTTTTGAAGTAGAACATAATCACTTCATCTCTCCCAAACTCTTCATCAATCCATTCATGACCTCATCTTGAGTAGCTATTAACTGTGAAGCGACTCAAATCGACTCAGACAAGACAAAACCCACATTGGTAACCACAAGCTTCTGAGAACCCTTTGCAACACAATTTTTTTTTAATCATTACTTGGATAGATAGACAATGCATTTACTATATCAACGATGATTGTTTGTACATTCCTTCTAATCTAGCGATTTGACACATGTATACCAAAAGCTTATAACCTCTTTCTACAATTTGTTGCTACTCTTTTAAAAGCTCATTGTTGTTGCCTACACAAGCATTGTCTCTTGAAAATTCTTGTTTTTTCATCTATTCAAGCTTGATTATTTATTGCACATTTGGGTAGGCCTAGGCTTAATCCTCTTCTCCTTTCATTCACTCTCTTGTCACCCATAATGTGTTATTGTGTAACCCAAGGAACCAAATCCTTGACGCATGGTGCTCGGACCAAAACCCTAACATTGCTTCATCACACCATCTTTCCCTTTAGAAAACCCATGTGCAAATAAGATTAGAAAAGAAACTAGGAATACAACAAACATATATAGGTATTAGCTCACTTGAAATATAAGTTTCACTATAAGCAAATCATCTTGTAAACTTAAAATTTTTGCAATGGCCATGTCTAACCTAACAACAACAACACAAGCTAGCTCCACATAGTCTAGTAGATAATCTTGAAATTAAAAAATGTTGGATACCTCATTTACACATTCAAAATGCACACAAAGTTAAACATAATTTGCAACTTCCAACAAATTCTTTTGCAAGCAACTGACTCAAGTAAACATAAAGGAAGTGTAACCTGGACCATCTACATGATGACATTCTGTGGATTCTTGAGCAACAACATGTCACGAATCAAACTCTGGCATGAACATATTTAATCAATGTAGCAACATAACAACAACTAAGAGGCAAAACATTTTCACTTGGTGTGCAAGAATGCAATATAGCTAGAAGTTTAATCTCAAACAACTCAAGCTACACACATGAACTAAACCTCATCGTAGCCACAAGAAACAACACCTTCCAAAATTTTCCCTCCACCTTAAACCCTAACAAAAGTTAGGAATTCTTAACTTGGGTCATGTTCTTAACCTAAGGTAAGATTTATGATGATGTCAAGAAAATCCAACCCCTAGATTTTGGGTTATTTTAAAAATTAAATCCATACCCTTGTATAGGTCCTTAAATTGTGTTTGTATGAGAAAAATAAGTATAAAAAACCTTAATTTGAGTTAGATAAGGACTTATAAACATTTAGTGTCTTTCAAGCAATTTAAAAGTCCATAACTATAATTATAGAAGTGATAAGATGGCAAACTTTTCAAACTTGTGTTTTTTAAAGAACCTTTAACCTGGGTAATAGTCCTTATAAAACATATTAAAAACATTTAGGTCATTTTAAAGTCCATCTTAGAAGATAAAATTCTAGAGGACAATCCATACTTTTGACAATTTGAAGATGGAGCATGTTTTTATGAAAGTTGAACTTTTCATCTATAAAAAAAGGAGCAAGAGGAGCCAAGTCGAAGGTCATAGATATGGAAGAATAATGTAGAAAATGTAATCCCAATTGAAAAAGGGGATGATGTTGAAAACAGATTACTACCGAATTTTTTTACTAAAACCGGTTTTTTATTGGATGTTCACCAAAACCAAAAAATATTTTACTAATTAAAAAAAAATTAAAACCAATTTTACTTCCGATTTAAATTGTTTAATTTTAGGATTGATTTTGTTGGGAATTAGGTTAACTGCCCGTTCCATTGTTTTTGATTTTTTCCTTTGATGTATTTAAGCCTTTGTCCCTATGTGCATTAGACAAGAAAATATTTTATGAAGTAAAATCACTTTTTCCTACCATACCTTTTGTATGTGGAATTTTAAATGTGGTTGTTTTCCATCGTGTTTTAAGTTAAAAGTTGTATGTTTCTTCACAAGTTTGAAGTTTTTGCACAATAAAAACCTTTAGTCTATTTGAACTACCGATTTCAGAAACTTTTGGTGACTATTTATCACTTAATGTTGCATAATTGAAATGTTCATTTTCTACTCCTATTTCATTTAAGTACCTAAAACCCAATAGTTCACTAGGTGGCTTTAACAATGCCATAATGATTTTTATTTACTTATTAATTCAACAATTAAGATTCTTCAAGATCTACCACCAAATTTTCAAACTTTAAAGAAAATATTAATGAACATGTAACCACAATTTATTGAATCATCAAACTACACCTTATCAAGATCATTTTTGTTTTTTAAAATTTTCATCAAACATGTTTGTGATGGGTAAGTTGCATCAGTTAATAAATAAAAATATATTTGCATTTTTGAAACATCAACTAGAGGTTGAGTTAAAATTTCTCAAAAATTTAGTTCCCTATACAAATTATTTAATTTGAATGAACCACCATGAACAACTCCCTTAGGTTATGATGTTAAAATATTATTATTATTTTTAATCATAATCACATATCCTTCATAAAGCAATGTTATAAAACTTTTTGTGATTGTAAAAATCTACAATTGATGCAATGACTCTTGTTTTAGGCTTCTCAAACAAAAGAATGTGAATCCCATCTATCACATCAACAATGTTTTACAACCTAATGATATATTAAATTTTTTTAATGATTGAGTGTAAACAAACAACTTGTGCTATGAGTGCGAATATAAATGCTAAACATTTTGTCATGGTTGGCAAACATTTCATATACCCTAATTGTGTGCTTTTGAATTGTTGATGCCTTAACATTCTACAAATCTATCTCTTAACAAAAACCCCATTTGCCAATCAATACAAAACAATCTTCACTACTTTGAAATTGAAAAAACAAAACTCACACAATTATTTCAACATGTGATTTTAGGAATGCACGCAATTGCTCCAAAAGGAATTGGAAAACTAAAAATACCATTTTATATGATTGCAAATATTTCCTCTCCAACATTTTTGAACATACTATTAGTAGGTTAAACATTCCCTTCAATAATGTCATAATAGGTTGTAATAAGTTTTAACCCTTGATTCTTTCCATGGCAACCTTTGACAATGTGGCTCCTTATAATAGAAATAAATTAATATAAGAAAAAACTTTTACGACAATGACCTTTTAAGCAGAACAACTACATGTGCTCTTTGCATTGTGAATGTTTTATAAGCAAGGAAAAAAACCAAAGGCTCATTATAAGTGCATTAATCTGATGATCTATGTTGTCAAACTTCACCTCAAAAACAAAAAAAAACTTTCAAAGTTATGTTGTTTTTATGTAACAAAGTATGTTTGAAAAAGTTCACAAGCTCTTCCCCCTGATAATAATAATTATTTAGGAATTACTGTGAAGTTACAAATTATTTTGGTGATCCATAGAAGTCAAATTTTTTTCTTATATTACGAAATAAATTGCCTAGTTTAAAAAAAAGTGTGAAGCCAGGGATAAAGAAACTTTCATGGGCATGGTCCCTGGCGGTGCAGCCAATCCATTTCGATGTCTGTGGGCCACATAGCCAAGGAGTTTTCAAGACGTGTGCCTGGCCAAAGAGCCAACAAATGGCCCATTGAGTAATGGCTCTGCCCTAATGGCAAGTGCAAAGTTCAACCCAACAACAACTAAAATAGCAAAGGTTCCTGGAAGTGTAGGGTAAGGCCCAAGGAGTGGGGTGTTACCTGATGCAAAGTGCCACAGCAGGGGAAAAAAAAAAAATAAAAAAAAAAAAAAATATTTGTGTGATATCCAACGAGTATTTGGCAGGTAATCATTGGGTGTTTCAAGAAAAGCAAAGAAAAAATGATGGGCATTTTGGAAAATCAGTCAAGAGCGGGTGTTTCATTCTTTGAAATGCTCGATGAATATTTATGCTTTACAACATTACCTTCAAAGACTCTACAATTTTCTGCCAAGTGCTTCAGGTTCCCAGAAGATGAACTCACTGTTAACATTCCTCAAAATGCAAGATGAAATGAAAACCAAGTGTGAAACCTTGGCTAACTTCATTAAACAAAACACCCGACACAAGAATAACAGATAGAACAAAGAGAGAGGACCCAAGTCTGTGCCATGAGAACAAAACTCACAGTCAGTCACTAGAGGGCAGGAACAAATCATGTTCCAAAACCCCCCACCAGTCATAAGAAGCATATCGGAAAAAGAAACGGATGAAAAACCTGGAAAAACAGTTACCCTATAAAACCCTAGAAAAACCCTCACCTGTAACAATGGCACACATCAACACACAGGAGGCCTGAAAACTAAGTCATTTTGTGGTCCCTCCCATATTGGCAGAACCAGAAAAGTGAGTGGGAACCGTTTCTTATTTGCGGATTCTGCATAAGAATCAGCTTGATCCAGGTATCTACATTACCTTTACACTGAAAAGGGGGCATGGGCAAGAGTGATGGCTGTAATCCTGCCTACATCCATAATTGACTCATGGTTTGTGTCCTTATTCCATAACAATCAAATAAGGGGTCATCTACAGAGAATAAATCAATAATGGATGAAAGCCCATATAGGAGTTAGGGATATCCCTTCCCTTCTCCATGAGACAGGGATCTGATGGAAACATTGGTCGGAGTGTTCTTTCGTTTGTTCAGCAGGGTACATAACTAGACCATAATACCCGGAAATGGCATCTTCCCTGTTTTGTTTTGTTTTTATTGCTGAGCTAAAACAAGGTACGGAGACAAGTCTCTCACCAATTCCAAGGAGGCTACCAGGTAAGGTGGGAATAGACAACAAGAAAATAATTTTGAAAGTCAGAATGAAAGCATAATTTGCTCATAAAATTTGCACATTTTAGACACAACAAAACAAGAAAATAATTTCTTAAGTTGGAATGATAGCATAATTTGCTCATAAAATTTGCACGTTTCACGTGTATATCGAACCCCACTTGTTGCACCCACTTGGTGCAAAAATAGAAGGTGAATTAAAAAAGACTCAGTAGCATGACTGTGGATGGCTTTTGGCAACCATTGGTTGTGGTGGGGTCATTTAGCCCTTTCCTTCCGCAAGAAGTCACGTTTCTATTTTGTGTGTTTCGTACACCAACAACAACCAACCCATGTCTTTCAGCCAGCTCAACCCAATCAAAAGACAATGATGTTCAGAAATGTACCTTGGCCACTTCGACACATGTTTGTCAAATAATTAATTAATTTCGAGGATTCCATTTCCACAAATTATATGTTCTCAAATATTTCATCAGATTTTTAAATTTTTGTTCTGGGAATTCAACATTTGTGAAACTAAGAAATTTTTTAAAAAACTGGCCCAGGTACTGTGGTAATAAAAAACCGAAATTTGGAAAAAAATAAATTCAAGTTGATTTAAAATTGAAAATTTTCAACCCAAAACTTGATACACGTTACTCATTTTAAATTTCTTCTTCCCTTTCCTTTTCAAATACCCACCAATGTTTCAATTTTTCTCTTTAACCTTAGTAGCTACCGTTGGTGTTGTTCATTTGGTTGTGGCTAAACCAATTGTGTAATTTCTAAGCTTTGAATATAATTATGTTAAATTGGTTTAAAATGTCCCATAAAATGACACACAAGGGGCCATTGATTTTTTTTTTTTCTTTTCATTTCCCAATTTCCACAAAGGCAGGTTGCTCACCAGCAGGTTTGAGCCCAGGACATCATATCCATTAAAGCAAGGTTCATACCAGTAAAGCAGTACCTAGTCACACGTTTCAATCTTTTTCTCCAGCCTAATTTACATTTTACTTATGGAGGAATAAAATTTTACTATTCATGTTGGCCAATGGCAATTTGGTATACAATAAAGAAATTTTAGGGGAAATTTTTTGAAAAAAATTCATGCTTTTAATTTGTTGGAACTTGGAGTTAATGAACACCCCTCTCCCATTTTCTATGCTATACTTTAAGTTATCAATTTTCAACTCAATTTCAATTCAATTTTCCATCATAATTCATTTTATTTAACTTTTTCTGCCAAAAAATAAAACTGCCATTCAAAATCAATTTTTATGCCCAATTTGTGTGGATAGTAAGATAGATACATATTTAAATTAAACTTTTTCAATATGACACAAATATTTGATATGATATTATTCAAACTTAAATTTTGCCCTAATGTTCTCAACTTAAAAGTTGTGGTGCTCAAACCCAGAACACCTAAAGAAATACTTCTTTTGGAAAAAAGTGAAAAAAAAAAAACATTCAAGTCAATTTGGTACCCACTTGTGTGGATAATATTATTCAAACTTAATTTAACTTTTTGACTATGACACAAATAAGGATATTAAGATTCTTGAATGTACTATCGAATTGATTTATATTTTCTTTCTCCTCTCAACTCAAAAGGTCTAGTGCTCAAGCCCCAAATCACTTTTAATAAATTTGGAAAAATTGAAAAACGGAATAAAAGTTAGTTATGGTACTAATTGTGGAATAATAACATACAAATGTACATTTAACTTTTTAGATATGACACCAATGAAAATGGTTAAATTCTGAATATGATACTGAAATTATATTTATTTTCTCTCTTTTCTCACCGCAAGAGGTCAAGTTGCGGCCTCCAACCCCAGTTCCTTATTTTGGAAAAAGTGAAAAAAAGGAATATAAGTAAATTCGAGTACCTAATTGTGTGCATAATAAGATACAATTCTAAACCTAAATTGTGTTAAATTTAAATTTGTATCTTATCTTAAATTTGTAATAAGATACAAATTTAAGTTTAACGTTTTAAACTTGACGCCAATTAAGATGTTAAGATATTTAATATGATATTTAATTTATATGATATTTCATTATCTTTTTGATCTCAAAAAGGTCATGTACTTGAAAGTTGAAACCCATTTATTATTATTTGGAAATGTTAAAAAAAATGGAATCAAAGTTAATTTTAGTACCCAATCATGCCCATAAATAAGATACAAATTCAAATTTACATTTTAAAAATGATGACACAAATAAAGATGTTAAGATTTACAATGTGATATTGAATTTTTATACGATTTTTCTTTTCTCTCTCCATGCTGAAACCCCATTGATTTATTTTGAAAAATAATAATAAAAAAGGAGCAAATGTTAATTTCAGTACGCAAATTGTGTGGATAAATAAGATTCCTTTAAAAATCTAACGAGATACAATTTTAAGTTTAACTTTTAATAATATGACACGAATAAAGAAGTAAAATTTATAACCAGCTTAAGCAGAGTTCTTTTTTCAATTTTGCAATGTGGCGATCACTTAGTGACCGTCCACAAGAGGAATTAGCCCAATTTTGGCTAAAGGCCACACAGGAAAGTGGACCTCTTGGAATCTATTATCTAAATATGGCGATTTCAGAAAATCGTGAAAATCTAGCGACTTTGGAGTTCTTTTTCACAAAAATCATTTTCATGAGTTGCATTGCATTGGCTTTTGTCTTTTTGTCGCCAAGTAACCAGAATTCTCCCCAATAAAAACAAAAACGCGGTTGAAAATTAAACCTATAATATGATGTTGAATTTTTGTATGAATTTTTCATTCTCTTCTCAAACTGGAAAAAAAGTTAAGTAGGTCCAAAGTCCCAACCACGTCCCGTGCTCAAAGTTACCCACTTATTTTGTTTTTGAAAAGTGAAAAAAAATTATAAATTTTAATTTTTGTGCTCTGCAGTATATGTTAAGAAAATCTAGCAACTTTGGAGCTTTTTTTTTAACAAAAATCCTTTTTATGATTTATTCCCTCCCGGCCCCGATAACCCACCATCCCCTCCGCATATAAAAGTTGGTTTTTACTTCTAAAATATATATAAATATAAATTTTATATTAATTTTTTTATTTTTTCCCCCCCCCCCCACCACCCCCCCCCCCCCCGCCAAAAGGAAAGCTGTGAATTAAAACTAAAATTATAATATGATATTGAGTTTTATATGATATTTCTTTCTCTTCTCAAACTCAAAAAAAAGGAAGGTCCCGATTGCCCAACGACGGCCCGTGATCAAAGTTGCCACATTATTTTATTTTGAAAAAGTGATAAAAGGAATAATAAATATTTGAAATTGAATTTTATTTCACTGCAGCACGTACTAAAAGAATCTGGCGACTTTTTTTTTTTTTTTTTTGCACAAAAGCTTTTTTTGGCGTCTTTGGGGCATTTTTTCACAAGAGTCCTGTTTGTGAGTGGCATTGGGTTTTCTTTTATCGTCAAGTGACGGAAATTCTCCCCCAAAAAGAAAAAAAAAACGCTGTTTCAAATAAAAATAAAAATATTATATTGAAATTTTATATGATATTTTCTTTCTCTTCTCAAACTTGAAAAGAGAGGTAGGTCGTGACCGTCGACGACGTCTAGGGCTCAAAGTTGTTACCCCATTTATTATTATATTATTTTGAAAAAGAGGGATAAAAAAGAACAATAAATAATTTTAAATCTATTAAATTTAGTGCACTGCAGCGCGTGTTATGTCGTACTCTTTCTTTCTTTTCGCTTTTGCTGCCACTTCGCTTTATGGCGTTGTTGTGGCGTTGTTCTTGTAGTGTGCGTGTGGTGGCGTAGTCGTAGCACTCTATTGTTGTTCCTGTTGTTGTTGAAGCAACAAAGCAAGGGTTTGCTGTTTTGCGTGTTCCGAGTTTGGGCTGTTCCTTCTACGTCTCCTCCTCCTCCGCTGTTGTAGCCCCGTCCCCCTTGGTCTGTTTCTCGTTTCCAAGTCCACCATCGGTCACGCTGCTTCTACGGCTGCTTTTGTTGTCATTGTCGTCGTCTTTCGGGTAGGTTTTTTGCGCTTTCTACCCTGTCTCGCATTTGCATCGCATGCTTTTCTCTTGTCATAAGCTTTCATTGGCATTCCACGACTTCTTTCTTATCATCGGTGTCTTTTTTTTGGGGGGGGGGTTGCATCGCACGATTTTCTCTCTCTTCTTATTAGGCTTTCTTTTGTTTTTGTTTTGTTTTCTTTTTTTTGGTGTGTTTTTGTGTTTTTGGTTCGGGGAAGGGAGCACTTGTCTTGACTTCAAACTTTGAGGTTGAACAGCTTTTTCGTCGTCTAGGAGAACAACGAGGAGGACGAAGGGTTTGAGTTCGGGGTGCAGAGTAAGGGGACAGCAAAGGAGGGAAGGAGAAAGTGGATTCGACGTTTTGAAGATCCGTCGTGGTGAACGAGGTTTAGAGATCCCCGCGGGGCAGGGGAAGAGAGAGAGAGAGAGAGAGAGAGAGAGAGAGAGAGAGAGAGAGAGAGAGAGAGAGGAGGGACAGAATGTCCGAGCCGTTGATTGCGACGAAATGGATGTCGTATCTGGCGGAGGGTTTGTTGGCGGAGGAGGAGGTGGTGCAGCCCTCCAATCCTTTCTTCTGGTGCAATGGTCAGCAACCTGTCGAGCAAGTCGATTGCAGGTAGTAACTCATACCTTCCTTTCGCCTTCTTATATGTTCTTCCTTACGAACGACCGGCACAACCTTTCATGTCGCCAACAACTGGAGATGTGGGAGCATGGCTAAATCCTCCATGTTTTGATGCCACATTTTTGCCAGTGCTTTAAGGGTTTCTTAAGACTGCATCTGAGTAAATAGGAACTGGATGTTCAAAGTTTTTTGTCTGTATTAGCTGCTACAAGATCAACGTTTTTGTTGTAGGTAGTACCTGCCACGACTTGAGGGTTTGTTCTTATCGCCTCGTGTTGGAGCTTGGTTTATTACATTCTCCAATACCACCATATCTTTCAATGCCCCTGTGTCTAGGGTTTGCCACGCATCAGCTTACGAAAACACTGTTTCAAAGAACTGGTTTTCAGATGTAGCCAGATATCATGCAGAAGCCATCATAGGTAGCAGCATCCAAGCACTAGAGGCAGAAGCCATGTACCAGGTGCTTGATGTGCACTTTAGGAGATGTTCAACCGTTTTTCAATTGCAGATAACCTTCAGATTGCTAGTGGAAGATTGCCACTTTCAGACTCCAACCCTGCACTTCAGATGTGCATCTATGAGGGTATTGTTTATTGGAGGATGGATTCTGGCTTTGGAGTGGAGGGTTGTGATGTGCATTCCTTCATGCATTTGGTAGCTGACTTGCTTTGGTCTGGTTGTGATGGGTTCAGTGCTGAGAATGAGTGCTCCAAGGGGGAGTCTGATATTCCTGACAAAAGTTGCTCTAGGAAAAGGTATGGAAATCGATCAGAGAGGAGCCTAAAACCATTTCAACAGCACAACTTCAGATGCATTGTGTGAAGAGCGTATGGCTGGCCTGCAAAGAGAACTTTATAACAAAATGTAGTGTTATGCTGAGCTGCTGGTTGCGTACTACTTTTCTCATGTCTGGTTCAAGGTCTGAAAACCATTGTTGGATGACTCTGTAGTTTCCTGGTGTGCCTCAAGCTATGTGGTGTTGAAGAGTACATAATGGGTTTGAGAGGGACATGGGAAATTGGCTGTACAGATTGCGGGAGGATGCTTGCAGTGGAGCAGGCAACAAGGCATGCCGTGAAAAGATGCGCAGGGACCGACTGAATGACAGGTTCACCCTTTGAAATCTTGATCACTTTTGGAAGAATAATGGGAGTTTAACTCTGTGTTAATGTTTGGATATTTGCCTGGTTTTATGAAATCAAAGAGGCTTTCACAAGTTACTTCTACATGATATTATGCTTGGCAAGACTTGATAGCTAGATGTGCTGCTGTTTCTTATGTGTGCTACAGTGTCTTTCACAGAAGGTTATTGTGTTGTACTCACTTATTTCTTTAGTTTGTCTGCTGGTGACAGTCTTTCAAGGCTTCTAGAGTTTGCTGAATGACTTTGAATGGCTACCTGCATAGAGTTGCTGGGTAGTCTTTATTAGTGGATTTTGCCAAATTGGTTTTGCAGGTTCCTGGAATTGAGCGCAGTTTTAGAACCAGGGAGGCCGCCAAAAACCGATAAAGCAACCATCCTGAGTGATGCTGTTCGTATTTTAGTGCAGCTTCGCTCTGAGGCTCAACAGCTTCAAGATTCAAACAATCAGTTGCGTGATGCTATTAAGGAATTGAAGGTCCAGCTCCCACTTGAAAACCCTCACATACATGCCTCAGTCTCCTTGACCCCCTCCCCAACCTTTCCATGGGTCTTAAATGAACCTATGTGTGGTTCATTCTGTATGGTTCTTTGCATTGTCTCCCTCATAAGTGTAACAATGTCAGTGTTTTCTTTAGTTGTCTGTTGATAGGTTATCATATTATGTTTCATAGCATATTTGGAAGGTGTGTGCAGACAGAGAAAAATGAGTTACGAGATGAGAAATCAAGACTGAAGGCTGAGAAAGAGAGATTGGAGCAGCAAGTCAAGGCCATGACTATCCCAACTGGGTACATGCCTCATCCTGCTGCTGTTCATGCAGCGGCAGCTGCTTTTGCTGCACAATCTCAAGCAGCATCAAACAAGGCAGCTCAGATGGCTGGTTATCCAGGCATGGCAATGTGGCAATGGATGCCACCAGCTGCAGTTGATACTTCTCAAGATCATGTCCTCAGGCCTCCAGTTGCTTAGGCCCAAAGTTGCACATTCCTTCTCCCCTGGGTGTTCAACTCCCTGGTGCTGAAGACACGGCTGTGTGTCTAAGTTTTGGTTTCCCTTGATTGGTGAAGGGACCCATCGTGATGCCAGCTAGTTGTTTACTTGTAATTTGGATGCTGTTGGGGGTTTCTGGGAGGACTCTGGCAGTGTTGGAAACAGGTGTCTATGATTCTCTCTCTTTCAACAGATATCTTTGTATTTCACAATTGATGTGCCCATCAAATTTAAGAAACTGGAAAGGTCCTATCTCTTTTTTCTTCTGAATGTCCAGCTCTCAGTCATCAGTTTGTGGTGTCTGCCAGTAGAACATTTGGCACAGGGTTCAAATATCCTCATCAATCAAAGGTGGCTTGAGTGTGCCTGTGAGTTTTCTGGACGAGTGTATATGTTAGGTAGGAATGTTGGGTAGGCAAATGTTGTCCTTTGCAGTTGGAGTTCCTTCTCCACCTAGGGGGAATTTGGAGTAGACAGAGAGTGTTTCTTGGATTCACATAAAGCTGGCAAGAAGGTAGAGTAGGGATCTGGATGGCATTTTTTTGTAGCCAAACTGTCAAGAACATTTCTGTGGTTCTTGGCTGTAACAGGACATTGCAATCTACAACTTTGGAATAATTCTGGACCTTTCCAGACATTGATGTTTCATGTGGAAACGCTTGTTGTTTATTACTCTTTTTGTTCATCTGTTTGTCCCCATGCAAGATTTTGGTGTGCCGATGAGTTTTCAATGCTGTGGGGAGAAACGCAGGCAGAGAAGCAATAAGCTTGCCCAACTCTCCCTGAAATAAAACCCATGTGTGCTGTGGATGAGAGTTAATAGTGGGTGTTTCAGCATCCTAAGTGTTGTGAGAAAACACTTTATCTTCACTTGTAAGGATCAGCTGACTCTTTTCATTGTAGTTTCTTTTGGACCATGATGATCACTTGGCCTGTGGTAATGCCTATCCAAGCAAAATTATCAAATTGTCACAGGTGGCTGCTGTTGCAATTTTTCCATAGCAAGTAAATAGTCTGCTACTCCAGGTAAAAGGGATGGATTATATGTGATGCAGGTAGAATGTTTGTGTACCACAAGTACACAGCAGCTGTGTTGTCTGCTTACAAAACACAAACACAAATGTTTATGAAGTGTTTGTTTTTGTAACTGGCCACCCAATGTAATTTTGAAATACCTTTTTTTAACAATCTCTCATGACCCAGACCACTCTGTAACAACACTGGTGGAACTGTTTTCTTTGTAATGACAAAGAACCATTTGGCTTTGACCGTGGGTTTACATGTTGCATCACAAAGTTACCTAGTTTCAGGGGACCAAGTTTTCCAAAATAGTCACACATGGGAGAGATCGAGAGAAAAGAACTTGGATGAGAAACAGACATTGAAAAAAACTGGAGAAAGCTTTGAAGATAATGCATGTACTGCAGAGATTCACAGTGTTTCTTGGGGCTTGAGAGTTTAAACGAATCAAGTCAGAAATGTGCGCAGCGATTGTTTGAAGTTTTGGTGGAGGATTTGTACTACCAGAGCACATGGTTCCAATCGCAGCAGTCCCACCTTTCACACTTTGCACCCACCCGCCCTTTTTCCTGTACCCAGGCCCCTACATCACCACCACCTCTGATCACCTGCCTGCCTCAGCAAGTACTGTTCTGGATTTTATCTATGGCTGCGTGATTCTTATGCATGTCCTGTATCTTTAGATCATGGGCAAAGAGAAATCATTTGCACCTCATGTGGCACTAATAAGACACTGAATGCAGTTTCACAAGCCATGGAGTTGTTGTCAAGTTAGTTTCACAACCTTTTTCACCGAGATCAGATCCACCCATACCCACTATGTGGGCCTCTACTAGTGTCTACCACATCCAAAATGTTGGGCAAGTTATTTCCTCACCCATAAGCATGACATTTGGACAATGTATTAAAGATCAGTTGAATGTTATCACATGGGGCACTCATTGTGATTTGTTAATCAAGGTCAATAATTTTGTTTTTACTGGTCTTTTTGGAGAGCACCATATTTTATGCGTATTTACAGGTTCAACATTCAATTGTTTAAACTAAATTTCACACTATTTGAACATTGAAATATAGTTTACATGTCACTATACTCCTACTGGTGGGAATGTGTGATACTATGTGTTGTTGTTATGTTAATTTGACTACAATTTTTGGTAGATTGTGAAATTACTGGTCGCATTCTAATCTCTGTCTAGACCTATAATCTTTGTTTTAGAGCATCTCCAATGGTGCTCTGTATGCATCCAAGTTTCACAAACCCACTCATAAAACTGGGATTGCATATAGGTGGGAGACTACTAATAGCAAACCAGTTGGACCAATCATTTGATTGGCCAATTAGCAATAGTGAGCATCAGTCGTATTCATATTTATTACACTCTTCTCTGGCAAGTGTTTGGCTTTGCTGTGCCTTTTACAACCCTCAGTAAACTCCGCAAAAAAAACCAATTTGCTGAACCAAATCAATACAGCAAAAGTCAAAACATGTATTGGTGACAAGTTATGCAGTTTGAAATACACCCTGCATTTTTTTGCATTTGGTCAGGATTGTTTGATTCATTTCTTGGCGCCTAATTCTGTCCCTTGGTTGGATGGTAGCAGGATTAGGATTGGTAGTAATTGTGAGGTTTACACTCTATCCATCTCTCTCAGTAACTTGAGGTGATTGCTTTTGTGGTTTCTCTTTGTTTTTGGTTCAGTGTCTGACTTCTATATAAATAATATTTTCTTTCTCTTAGAAGGAATTTATCTTCACAATCAATATGTGAAATAGTAACAACATTATGGGTGTTTCTGTGGACAGCATTTGTCTCTTCAGGGTTACAACGAAAACTAAATGCTTCCAAAGTAGAGAAGAAATGGTCGACATTATTGGGTCCCAAGTATTTTTGGCATTTGCAAGCTCAAGAAACTTGGTAGTCAGTTCTCTTTCCAATGGAAGAAATGGCAGAAATTTTGAGGCTTTGGAGACAAGGACTAAAATTGGTTCTTTCTGTAAACACATAGACAGTTATGGCTGCTAATCAGATTTTTCAGAGCACCTACACCAGTAGCAGTAAAATGGTGTGACTGCTGTTTTGGATGAAGTACATTGAATGTAAAAATAAGTTTGGGCCTGTAGATATGCCTCAATGACCTCCAAGAGAACTAACAAAAGAAAATTACTGCTTTTGATTATTAGCCTGCCATATTCATTGGCCCAAGTGTTGGCATTTACATAATCTCGTACTTTGTACAGTTCAACTTTTCATGTTATGGGTGAGGATGGGGGAATAATTAACAAGTTATGTTAAACATGCTAAGAAATAGCACTGGTAGAGTCCCATATAAGTTAAGGGGTATGGGTGGAGATGCTCTTAACATGGTAGAGTGAGATCTGCAGCATGTACTATATGATCTTTAGAGTACAGTGTCTTTTTCTTAGAGTATGATTTTGTTTTACCCCTTTTTGGTCCCGGCCTTTTCTTTTGAAAACATTCACACCATAATAAAACAATCCAAAAAATCTGCCTTGTATTCCCTGCTTTAAAAAGAAAACATTGCCAGATTTTGAAAAAAAGGATTTGAGAAATTTTTGGTGACATTTTGACTAGCAGTTTAGTTTGGGGCTAGTTGCTTTGCCTTTTATTTAATACTGTTGCAATTTAATACTAAAGTGTTCTGGAGATACTTGCTAATGATGCTACATCAGAAAATAGGGGGAAAAAAACACCCCACTGGGTCCATCCTCCAGGGGATATCCCTATAACTAGAGACATATAATCCTTTTCATCTGGAATACTACAGTGTTGCTGTGCAATGGCTGGTGTACTGATATATAATATAGATAATATTGGCTTTTGTCTTCACCCATCAATTGGGAAATGTCCTTTAGCAGAAGCGTGCAAGTTGCAGTTCAACATATTACTTTCAAGAATAGCAGTCTAGTGTAAAATGTCACACTAGTTGTGGAACACTAGGATGACAAGTACAAGGGAACTTTTGTTCTTCATCCTCATTAGCAGATACGATTCAGATAGAGTCTGTTAGATGACAACTGAAGACTGCTTACTCTGTGTTCAATTGGACTGGATGATGGACTCAAATACTCTGAGTGAACTTGCGTCTGCAAAGCTTCAAGTTACACACTGGGATCCCTAGATACTGAACCCCGCAAATTCTAAAGGCTCCATCTTTTTGGAACTCCACACTGCAGAAGCCACTATGGCCTTAGCTCAGAACTCTGAATAATGCTAAAGAGAGGGGTGTACGACCTCCTGTTGAGGAGAGAGCAATTGGTGCTGAGCCCACTCCCACATGTTACTGCTATAGGCCAGGCAGTGCTTGATAATTAGACTCTCTTTCTACAGTGTACACCATCTGCATGGGTCTAAAGAACTTTCTGCTTCAGTAGACAGCAGAGAAGAGAGTTGGGTCAGCAATATTTGCCCTGGAGATCCCCATACATGTTAAATTTTCCTTGGTAATCTAGACTGGAGGTTCGTTTTGTCAGGAAAAAATATTTCCAAATGTATGGCTGCCTTGTTCTGTGCATGAAGAAGTGCTGGTACGAAGCAGCTCTACTGGCAGCAGCAAAATGGTGTGGGCAAACTATTTTGGTTGAAATAGAGTAGCTAAATAGCCTGAAAATGAGTTTGGACATGTAAATATGCTTTGAATCAGGGCCAAGGATTTTATTTCAATTTTCTGAGGTAGATTGACTGATGATCATTCACAAGAGGACTTAGCCAAATTTGGCTACAAGTCAGAGAGGAAAGAAGATTTTTTGAACCCCCCTTTATTTTGGCTGCTAGAACCTATGGTGTAAAGTTGGCAGTTTCAAAAACATTTCTAAAATATGGCAACTATCAGCCATTTTTTCCCAAAAGAAATGCTTTACATGAGTTGCAACTTGTCTACCTACTTGGGATATATTGAAGACACATTTAGAAACTATTTTGTGAAAGAAAAGAAATAGTGTTGTGTTGGATGCCCCATTCTCCTTTCAATGGGTTCCTTAAGACCACCATTAGGCTATCCAAATGATTTGTAATTGATGCAAAAAACTATATTAAATCTACAAATAAAAAGACCAAGGTTTAGTTTCTTTTCCTTGGAAAAAAGAATCAAGTCCAATTCAACCTTTACAAGGGGCTTCCATTATTTGGATTAGTTTCTTTAGAAGGAAAAAAAAAAATTTACACAAGTCATGCAATTAAATGTTTCTAGATTTTGGTTGTAGGTGGAGAGATGCCTTCAAACAAGTTCAAGCCCCTTTGCACCCTCTATCCAAAAGAACTAGCACCAAAGGAAAATCTTAAGCTCTTTAACTTTGCAAATTAAGTATTGGAATTCTTATTTCCTAAACATTTTTTGAGGAAAGTGATGTCTATTAAAACATCAATAAAAGTGTTTCTTCATACATAACTTCCTTTGGTTTCTTAAGGTTATGGCACATCCACTTGTAGGCCATCAACTTAAGTCACTACCACATCCAAATCCTAAACCCTCCTAAGATGGGCATCATTCATATTGACCAAAATGTTTCAAGCATGATAAATTAGAGTGCACCTACAAAAAGCATGAACAATTGCTTCTATACTGGTTACTAATTGAAAAAGAAAACTGGACATTAAAAAATGATTTGAAATACTTCTGTCATCATCAATTCATTAAATTTACTCGAAATCAGAATTTGAATAATTTTGAAGCTTCAGTATCCCATTTCAAATTGGATAACAAATGTCTAGATATATTTGCTTTGACCTTTTTGAACCTGTAGTAAACTTGTGGTCGATTAATTATTCAAAGAATCTCACTCTGGGGAGATGAATTAACTCTCAAAGCCACAGGATTCGTAATAAGTATGACAGTAATTAGGTTACATGTGCTGAAACTGAAAATATGGGTTGCTGCTCACTAGTCCTTTTAATGTAAAATATCTCATGATCTGAAACTGCAGCTGGGATGGATTATTGCAGGATTACTTTTCCTGAGGAGTGATGATTTCTTCTTCCTGAGGAAAAGTAATGGAAAAACCCATAGCGTCACATTTCTTGCTTGAGTTACATACAGTTTTCCTGAATCATTGGTGTACATCTTCAGCAAATGGGAACAGAAAATAGAGTGAATACTAAACATATGACGCTTTGCTAATGAACTTCATTTTGAGCTTTTGATCCTAATAACAGAAGAGAACAAGTGGATCAGTGAGAGTACCAAGTCGTTAGCTGATAATTATGCCATCCACAGGAGAGTGTGAACAGATTCAAAACCTTTGTGTTTACTGGTTCTGCCATAAACTATAAATGTTGTTTGCCAGGAATTCACAGGTGAAGCAGCAGACTGATGGTTTTGATAGCTGTGATCACAGTGAGATCAGTAAACTATCTCTCGGACTTTCACAGGATCCAACCCGAATCACAACACAACTGTGAATTAGAATTGTTGAATAAATTAAGACCGTTGCTGAGCAAGATCCTGGGTTAAGGATTTTGGATCAGTAATCTCATCATCATCTAAAGCGGAGCTGGGGCTGTTCCAATTAGAGCATCTCCAAAGGAGACGCAGTAAAGAGGCTATGTAACACAAAAGTGCAGACTGAATTGACGACCCCGTAATGAAATTTATGGTATGAGCAAAAGACACACCTCCAGCACTTTGTTATACCCAGCACCCCACACTGTCACCCTTGGAAGTGCAAGTACCATGCAAGTGCAAAACACTCCACATTTTGCAGCAGTGCAAACTGAGGGTGCATTATATCCCCTAATGAGTCATCAGGAGCGAGTGCATTTCACTTTTCAAAATGCTCACATTACATTTTTATTTAAAATTTTATACCCAGTGGGTACCTGTCGGGTATCACAATAAAAATGAAAAAAAAGGTAAAATTATGCGGCATGTTTTACAATGTGCAATGCTCTTGGGCCAGGGCATTCCCAAATTTCTGGCCAAGGGCTTGTTATTTTGGGAATGCCCTAGCCCTTGGGCGTTACCCTACACTTAAAGCCATGTCAGTGTTTTTCTAGTGTTGTGGGAAGGCCCATTATAAAGTCTAGTAGTTCACTATATAGTTTCTAAAAAGTTCCCTCACAACTTTTATTTTAACAAAAACTCAATGGGTACCCACCAAGTACCACACATTAAAAAAAAGTGACAAAGATTTACACACAATAAGGCCCTTGGGGGAAAGTGTTACCAAAATCAAGGTCATGCTTGATTTTGTCTCATGTGGGCCCTTTATTCCTATAATGCCTTCCATGTAGGCTTTACCTATCACTATGCACCCTTTAAACTACCATTGCCACATGCTAATTCCCATGCCTGTAAATTGCCAATGTGAGTAGGCTAGAGCTAATAATTTTGCTCTCCCAATTGGAAGAACTATGCTTGTGAGCATGATGAGTTTTTTGTGATGCAATAGTAGCAATTGTCAAGCATACATTGAAGGCACAAAGATTCAATGCGTTATGCTAGTCCCTATTGCTATCAATCTCTAGGATTGGTTGTGATTGCTAAGAATTTGTTGGAGTTCTAGTTGATTGGTTCTTGGAGCTCTATTGGATTTATATATGAGTTCTTTAACAAAAATGGAAATGTGTTTGCCATTGACAAAGCTAGGAATCTGGGTCTACACTTGAAGGAATCAAGGTGCAATGGTTTACAATTGTCAAAATTGAGGTGCATGAACTTATAGTTGCAAAGACTTAGGGTGTATAGTTTTGTAATCATCAAATTTAAGGTGCATGGGCTTGTAGTTGCGAGAATTGAGGTGCATGGGTTTGCAATCTTTGGAGTCAAGGTGCATGTGGTTGTAGTTGTGAAAGCCAAGGGAGTTGGGGAAGCCAAGGGTGTCAAATGTGTTGAACCTTGAAACCACACCTTCAATTTTATCAATTCCTTTTGACAACAAAACTTTAAATATTCCCTAGTTTTGTTGTTTAACATTGGTCATCAATGATTGTGAAGAATGCCAAAACATTGGACTATTCCATAATCCTTTTTTTCACATCACAATTGCCATGTTTAAAGTTATGTGTGTTTGTGTTTTAATTGAACATTCCTTTATTTTTGTCAACTTAAAATCTTCCTTTGCTACATGTGATCCTTGTGGGTGCTTCAAAACGTTCCTTCAATTGAAAGTTGTTCCTTCTACAAGTACATTTAATTCCTTCACAAAGTCATTAAAACTCTCTATGTTTCCTATTAGTTTGGACTTTTTTTTTTCATTGATTTGATTTTCTACTTTCTTTTTTAATTTCTACCCACCAAGGTATATCCTTGAGGATCAACAAACAATGAATGAACACAAAAAAACCAAGTACAACTTGATAATTATCACAAAATTTATGCTTTATCAACCTCCATTTTGCTTATAAGTTCCTAACTTCACACTCACCATTATCAACACATTGATTTGAGTTGTAGTGGTTTGCAATCTACTTTCAAAACACTTGGAACATGTATTTAGTTAATTCTAAATTAAACTATCAATTTTGGACTTTTTTTAATTTAGTGATTGGGATCAAATTTGAAACAAAACATTGTTAACATCTACTTGTTAGATTATCTAGTGAGGTAAAAATTTATTATTATTTATTGTTGCATCATTTGGTGGCCCTTAAATAAAATTTTCTTTTTAATTTTCCAACTTCTAAATGGTCAATTGTTAATTTTGAACTTTTCAAAAGTTCGAAATTAACTAAATACATGATTTGGGCTCTTGATCTACCCATTTCCAATAATTGGGTCATGTGAAACATAAAGCACAAAGCTCCACAATTATTTTTCCTCATCTACCATTAATTTTCTTTTTGCTTCATCACTTTTGAAACATCAAGATCCTATGAAACCTATGAAGCCATCCTCAAAAGCATTGTCAAAAACAATGGAGCTCCCACATGAAGGGCAATAACTCCATTATATGAAAAGATTTGACTACATTTAGCTAGAATTTATGAAGCTTGAACTGTGGCACCAAGTTGTGGGGCCTTGTGTTGAATGTGGTGACACTTGTAATTAATTTGTAGGTTTTTGTGATTTTACAATTTTTTTTTCCACCACTATATATTGTTGTTGGAAGCTCATTTCATGTATTTTATTATAGATTTTCCTAGCTTTTGAATATTATTATGTGGGTGATTATAATAAATGCTCATATGAAGTTAGATTGTGTCCACTCACAATCCTTACTTGGTTCTCCACCAATGTTGTCCAATTCTAGGTTTCCAAAGTTAGGTCTAGGTTTAAGATATGAACTTAACAAGTTTACATGGACCCAAACTTGGCCAAGAATTGGACTTGACGGATCTACATTGACCTAGACCCTCTTAGACTTGATTTGGCGATTCTACATGAATTGAAACCCATTATAGAATTGGACCCAATTAGTAGGTTTTTAAGGGTTTTTTAAAAATAGGATTTCAATCATGTTTGTTTATCAGGGGCTAGGATCCTAGTGCATAGCCCTAAGCTTTCATCCATATATACAAGGGCATCTCCAATGGCAACATTAAAATGGCCTTTACACAAATACTTTGGATGTAGTATATTTTTTCAATAGTGTCAATTTCAATATGGACATCTAGGCATTAACAGCATACCACCCATCAAAGTTTAAATAAATGAAATAGTTACAAAGGAAGGTAGTGAGTTGGGTGTTCAAATTGAGATCATGCTTGATTAAGATCCCATGGGCAAACAAAAGACAATGACATTTATTCTTGATATGGTCACCATCCATACTCCCAAGAAAAAGGAGGTATTTAGCTTTAGTGTTTTTTTTAAAAAATCTAAAACTTAGAACCAATGAGTTTCATAAAGCCTAAAATAATGGAATTGGGAACTAGTAAAAACAAATTGGACTTCGCCTTGAAATTAATGGGTTTTGATTTTTGAAATTATTCCCTAGATTTGAACTTGAAGGGTTTTCCATTTTACAATAAATTATAGACTCAACCTTGATAATATTTTAAAGACCACTTGATTTGACTAACATTTGTCTTTACCATTGTTAACCAAATCCATATATAATGTTAATAGTTTCTTCCTAAAAACACAAAAAAACATGAAAAAATGGACAATATATAGTGAGAGATCATTTAAATGTCACCACATGGGCTAACCATTATGTAGGACAGTTAATCAAAACTAGTCATATTCTTTTATTGATCCTTTTTAAATCCTTAAAAAATATATATTGCATAACTTGTTAAGAATGAAGATTAAATGGCTTATACAATCTTGGACTTCAAAGTTTAGTCGCAATTGTGATTTTCTAGTTTTATGCTACAACTTGTGAGGCACAAGGTTCATAACTAGGTTGTCTTGATTTGCAAATATTTTGTAAGTGACTTATGTAATATGCACTATGCAATGTGACCTTCTAATTTCCAAAATATGAATTCCATAGTCAACTATTGAACACAAGTGTTTTATTCCAATTTTTGGATTTCCCAAACAACCCTAAATTTGAACCCCAAATTGTTGCAAACTTGCAAGTTGCAAAGTACATTAACAATTGTAGACCCCAAAGCCCACAAAGTTTCCAATTGTGTTTGAAATGCACACAAGGGCCAATTGTGGTGATTTGTTTAGTTGTTGTTTTATCATTTTCCCCATACAATCTTTCTACAATGTAAAGTGTTACACCTCCTAAATGTCTTGGATTGTTATGTCATAAAACATTTCTTCCAAAGATTGTGTTTTTGGGCTAGCTAACACCAAATCTCTTCTAAAACTTGAGGCATTTTATAAGTTGTTTTTGTTCCAATCTTCAACCATAGAGATAGCTTGGGGAAATCTTCCTTTTCCAATTGAGCATTATTTGTATGCCTTGGGGGACATTAGTAAGAAAAACTAGAAAATACATGAGTTTAAATATAGGGTGCAATATATTAGTTGTTGGATAAAAATTATAAGTTAATTCATTAAAAATAGGGTACATTTTATTCAAATAATCAATTTAATTATAATATAGGGTATGTAATAATATGAAACAATGGATTATAATTAATATAGGGTGGCTTTAATATGTATATATTAAAAAATAAAATAATAATAGGATGATAAAAAATAGGTTGGACAATTATTTAACACCCCCCCCTAAAAATGGTCATTTGACACATGTAGATCCCAAACTTTGTACACTAAGTGTCCCCTTGGGTTTCTATGGCTATCAATTTCCTTTAACATCAAATTAACTTTATTATATTTATAAAACTCATGAATAATATATATATATATATATATATATATATATATATATATATATATA
>Ga0116231_10004367_pt1 | contig 28656 bp, 19 predicted proteins | sample S1TSphgellanicum_2_FD_89695 | JGI IMG/M metagenome (GOLD analysis project Ga0116231, IMG submission 89695) | Host-associated microbial communities from peat moss isolated from Minnesota, USA - S1T2_Fd - Sphagnum magellanicum MG | ecosystem: Host-associated > Plants > Peat moss > Unclassified...
ATATATATATATAGCATATTTGGAGCTTAATTATTTTAAGAAAATTTTAAAAATTGAAAGTAAAAAACAAATGACTAAAGTGTTTGGCACCTTAGGCACGTGTTTCTCCCTTTTGTCATAGAAATATTTTGGTGTTCACACCATTAGGACAACAATTTTTTTCATTGATATTTTAATGCGATGCAATTAGCCAAGGTTTATGAAAGGTCAATTATGTTGGTCTTGCACTAATTTTGTAGGCAAAGAGTGTCAATGACTCTATAGAAAGTTCAAGTTGCCTCCATTTTGAGGTAAGCCATTGTGGCATCAAAGGCGTTTTCTAGGGTTGGTGCTCTTTGAAGTTTCTTGCCCATCTCCTTGTTTGATATGTTTTGCACAACATGTGAGAGGTGTAGGACCTAGGTTTACTCTTTTGTCCCCTTTGGCAAGTCCTTGTTATTTTTTTTTGTCCTTCTTTGGCAAGCCCTTGTTGCTCTTTATTGCGGCTCATGTTATGCATTTGCACAACCCCATTTCATTAACTTCAATTTTATTTAAATAAAAAACTCAAATTGTGACAAATGCAACCTACCTCAATATTTCTAGGGTAACTTTTCCTTCTAATCAAGCTAGGGTGAGAAATTCATCTTGGTTTTATGGGGGACTAATGGGCCGCTTTGTTGCTATTTGCCTAAGTATATTAAGCCTCATGTAAAATCACCCATCCCAACAACATTCTAATCCAAGTGGGTTTAACTCCAAAGTTGTTACATAGAACCTTGCTAATTAAAGTTTAATTAAAAAATTCCACCAATGAAATTCACTTGAAATTCAATAACTTTTACCCTGCTGGTCAAAAATTTACAAAATGACAAATGTGCACACCACCTCATTGAAAGCTTTTATGGTACTCAAATTGGAGTGGCGACCTTCGGGTTTGGGAGGGTATTGGTGTTGTTGCCACATTCAAATCAAACAAAAAAATAAAATCAAACGCCTATATCTTAATATGAAGATTCCCATGGTGTCAAGTTCACATTTGTGCATAAGTTTCAATATTAAGAATGTAATGTGATTTGAATGACAACAAGTACTTAATAGTTTCATACACATGTGCTTGCTTTTATAGAGGAACTTGGTTGGAAGGGTTAGCCTATGGTTTGACAAACATTGTTATTTTTGAAGTTTGGTGGAGTACTTACTATTGTACCATCATCTCATTGCTCCCCAACATCACAAAAATCAACAACATCAAACCCATGAATAAATGGTACCTAGCCTATTTGTTCATGTGGACAATTTGGGGAAAGGAACAACATCGAGCACATGTTCAAGCACATATTCAGCATCATTCGTCAAAAGGCCACACATGTTTGGTGGCTATGGATTCGGTAGCAAGTTCCATATCAACTCAATTGCGAGTGAATTTTGGAATTGTGAAGATCCCGAGCAGGCTGTGAATCCCAACCTGGGCCTCCCTAGGATTTTTTAATTGAAATTTGTGGCATTGTTGGAAAAGGTAAAACCCTAGTTTTGACCGTTGTCCCTAATTTGGACATAGATTTTTTTCATTCATGTTGCATCCAGGAATTACATACAATTGTCACTCATCATTGACTGCTCATTGGGGGTCAACTCATTCTTAAGATTTTTTTCATTCATGTTGCATCCAATAATTACATTTGTCGATCATCATCAACTGCTTGGGGGCCAACTCTTGAGCCTGATAAACTCAATTTTTATGAAAATTTGGGGATGGTTTCTTCTCCATGCAATGTGTGGCCTTGCAAAAGAGTATTTGATTAGGTCAAAAGAAATAAGGTAGACCCAAGAGCAAAGTTTTAGATGAAAGCCCATCAATCATTCACATGAGTGAATGAATGAATGAATACCCATGTGAAGATACCTACACATGATGTGTTTTTGTTAAAGGAATTTTTGTTAGGAGCCAAAAAGGCTATCATCCAGAGGAAGATGTAGAAACAATTGGTTATCATTTCCAGGAAAATTTAGCCAAATATTGCTATAAAATCAAAGCTGGAAAAAAAAAAAAAAAAACTTTATAATCATCCTTCTATATTTTGGATACACACCGAAAACCAAGCATATAAATCTGGCGATTGAAAACCTTCAAAATCACCTAATTTTTAGTATTTTGTTTTAAAATTTCAGTTGTTGGCCAAATTTCATCCAAAAGAACAACATGGCTATGCATACACTTCACAAAGTGCTTCTCTCTAGGGGAAGGCACTAGTGTACATGCCTTCTTACACCTGAGAACTGAGGGGAATGGTGGAAACTCAAATATTTCACCTTCTGTGCAAAAATTATAATCTTCAAAAAATCCTCTAAAAAAAGGCCAAAATCCTTCAAGATATTATTATAACTCTATGATAACTAACTCTCAAGTTTCAACACAAGCCAAAATTATCATCTTCCAAAAATCCTCATATAAAAATTAAACCTATTATTACCTAGGGGGCTTTAAGCTACTATATTCTCTAGAATGAATCTAAACACAATATCCTTGCCTGGGTAGGCAAGGCCAACAAAAGCTCACTATTCCCCTGTTTTGCAGAGTGCTGCAATAACATGAAACCTCACCGCGTCAGCAGCACGGAGCAAGAACTCGCACTTCACCGTGTCAGCAGGGAGGAGGAAATTATGCTTCCAAAGGTCTCACAAATAAATAACACGGAAACAACTCCCTTTTTATTTTTCTATGTGTATTTTGAGGGATCTCCTCCAAGCAGAAGAACCACCCTAGGGCGTTATTATGCTAGGGGAGCTCACTAAATTTTATGTGTTCCCATGTTCCCATGGAAATATTTCTTTTCTGCTAAATGAGAAAGAAGCAAGGAAATAAAAAGAGAGTTGTTTACGGAAGGGGAAGTTCCAATACTCACTCGTGCATTCTCCTTAGGTTCTAGGATATAACACTACCCTTGGGCTCACACCCTCAAGTGCCCTCCTTGCTCAGGAGAACACACTCGTATGGGAACCTCCCCTTACAACAAAAAAAATGATTTTTTTTTGTTGCGGAGGTTGGTTTGAGTGTATATTATATTTGTATGTACCATTGTGTGTACCATCCTTGTAGCCTCAAGTGACTTCAGAGCAACTTAGTGGTCCCAGGCTTTCTTCTTTGTATTATTCATGCACTGCAATAAAAAGGGGACTTGTCATCCCTGGCTATGAGGGAGGGAGGGAGGGAGGGAGGGAGGGTCGGGTGGGGGCATTTTTGAACGTGTCCTTGGGTACATGAGTCACATAATTTGAGTGCAAATTACACCAATGGGCCAATGATAATGGTAATATGTGCCTATATAAGTGTGCACATGATTGAAGCAAATAGCTTTACCCAATGGTTTTTGCTCTTTCATAGAACATGATGCATCCATTTTGTTCAATCAAGGACCCGTGATTCGAGGGGGAGTGTAAAGCACTTGGAGAACTTTTCTAAGTGTATTTGGAGGGCACCTTGGAGGAATTTCCTAGCCTTTTTTCGAGGGTACCAATGTCTCTTTTTCTGGCAAATTTTTGCTTTTAAAAAAAACATGATGAATGTGATTTTGACATGTTCAAAGGATTTTCGTGGGGAAAAAAAAACCCTAATTTTCGAGGTTTTTATAAGTAAGTAAGTAAATAAATAGAATTGCCAAATTGTTACAACAAGTTCCAACATGTAACCCTAAACCCCTTTAAACATTTCACTTTCATATCTGGTCTACAGCCAATTGTGGCTAAATATTCTTGTGGATGATCACTAGTTTGGCTACATTACAATTTTTTTTAAATTTTTTTTTGTTAAAGTGAAATATCTTCCACTTAGTATGTAGGAGCAACAGGGATCTTAGGTGTAGGATCCACTCTGCTAAATTATAGGTGTAAGATCCACCCTACAACATCACGATATATGTATATTTAGGTTTAAGATCATGTTCAAAGCGGTTGAGGGAGGCTAAGGCCCATAGTTTGGGGAGATAGTCCCCAAACATAGGACCGGATTTTGGCTACTTACACATCATCCTAAGCCCCTTATTTGGGGAAATGCACCCACCCTAGGGCTTTACCTTGTACATAACCCCCAACTATTAGTGCCCCAAGCTCTCTAAACCCTAGGTCTAAAAATTTATGAAATCACCTCTAAGAAGTCCCCACTCATCAACAGTTTTCCAATCCTACCAAGATCTTACCCCAATTTCCCTAAGTTTTGTAATTTTGATTCTATTAGATTTCCAATTACAAAATTTGTTCAATATTCAATAACTCATGCATTGTAAGTTTAAACATTGCAAAACCACCTTAGTGCACCCCTGCTCCTCAAAGGCTTTCCAATGATACCAATAGCATGATAAGGGTGCCATGGTTTGGCAGATTTTCAACATGACAAACAAACAAAACAACTTCCTTAATAGATAGATAAGTTACAATGTGATATATATAAGTTGGACATCACATTGCACAAGTTAAAACCACTGAAATCCCAACCAAACATATGTTTCATAGTAACAAATTTCTTAGGATATTGTAATAGATAGTTAATGAATTTTGAAAGGGAAAATATACATTAAAAAAAAAACCTAAGTCTAGGGATTCAATTTTTATTAAAACTATTGTGGCCTATGCCATGAACCCATATTGTGGTACCTTGGCAACTTTGACACATGGTTCTCAAATAATTAATTAATTTTGAGATTTTCATTTCGACAAATGAAATATTTTTGAAGATTCAATATTTTTGCTTCACAATTTTTTGTTATTTTAAAAATCATTTTTGAAAATTTCAAAATTTATGAAAATAATATAATTAGTGCCGAAGCTCCCAAGGTAGTAGGGTACTATAATATTGAATGAAATTTGATAGGGAAAAAACGTCTTTAGCTTAATTCCAAAATCCAATTTCCATTAAAAATTTATTTATTGAATTTTTCAATGACACAAATTACTCAAAATTCAATTTGAAAGTCTCTCACACCTTAGATCTAAAAATTATGAAATCAATTCCATGCAACCCTATTCATCAAAGTTTTCCAAAATAAACAAGTATGTGTTCCAATTCCTTAAAATTTTGAAGTTATTTGAAATTTAATAACTCTTGCATTGTAGGTCTAAACATTGCAAGACCACCTTGGTGCACTTAGTCATCAAGGGCTTTCCAACAATACCAAGAGTGCAAAATGTGGTATTATAATTTGTGAGATCTCAACATGATGAAACAAAGCCAAAAAAATGCAAAAAATGCAAAAAATACCTTATTTAATAATAATAGGGTTTTGATTTTTCATTTATTATTGAATTTTGAATGACCAAAATCATTTAATATTCAATAACTCCTACACCATAATACGTTTAAACATTATGAAACAGCATCCATGTGCCTCTACTCATCAAGGGCTTTCCAATCATACCAAGAGCATGGCATGGGGGGCTCCATGGTTGATCTCAAAATGACATAACAAACCAAACAAATTAAACAAACAAACAACCTTCCTCAATAGATGAATATGATCCCTTCCTTGGAAGATCCACATGCTTTTGATTGTGGTTCCTTGTCTCTTCAAGCTTAGCCTTGTAAACCTTAATTTTTTTTCTAAGGTTCCATGTTGAAAAATGGAACATTCCAAAAGATGATTCTGGAGTTTCCTGCACAAAATTGTGTTCTCTGGAAAAAAAAAAGAAAAAAAAGAAAAATGGAATTTTCTATAAAAATTATATTATTATTAGTGTAGAAGCTTAATTATTAACTAAGTTATTAGTACAAAAATATTAATAAGAACCATGGGGGTTCTTTCCTATGCAAGTAATAAAAGAATTGGGATGTGTGAGTCATCTTTGAAAATTAAAATAACTCCAAAAACACTGGTGAAGACTAAAAACAATTGGTGAAGATTAATGTACAAATTAACCATAGGTTACCTTCCAAAACATCACACCCACCCAAAACTTCTACTACCAATTAACCAGAGGTTACATAAAATATCATAACCACCCGATACCAATGATTTAGCCATTGGTTATCAAAATAGTGTCCTAACCACCCAATACCAATGATTTAGCCATTGGTTATCAAAATAGTGTACCTAACCATCCAATACCAATTATTAACCATAGGTTGGCTATCAAAATAGTATGCCTAACCACCCAATACCAATTATTAACCACAGTTTATCAAAGTGGTATTCCTAACCACCCAATTACTGATGATTAACCAACCATAGGTTGGTTATCAAAATACCACAACCACCGAACAAAGTCTAACATTAAGACTTCATGGTTGCCATGTTTTCCGTGTTTACAATCAACCCCATGTGGCCATAAGCTAACATCCAGCCCCCCCTTGAGGTGCAAACCCTAAACCCTAAACATGTTTCCTTCATGCTCCTCTTTTTCATAGGCAATGAGACACACCTTCCTCTTGGCTTTACCCAAACCCAGATATTTTGGGAGGACTTTGTCTTTTGTCCCAAAGAACGTTTTGGGGCAACATTAATAACCTTTGTAGGTACCAACTTGCAATTAATTAAAAAAAAGAGCCAAGTGTTCATAAGAGGGAAAGTCTTCATGAGAGAGAGTGAGAGAGAGAGAGAGAGAGAGAGAGAGAGGATGATTGCCTATTTTAATTGGAGATATACTACTTTAGTCTCTTGGTAGCTTCCACACTAATTATATTATTTGTAGAAATGGTGCAATTTTGAATAAATAGTTTTCTTCAAAAATAAATTTGTGAAGGAAAATGAAGAGTCTTTTGATCATCATAATTATGATAGGTTACAATCTAACTAATTTCATTATTCAAATGAAAATATCATAGTAGATCATGGAGAAAATAATAATTTCAAACTTTAAACATAAGGAGGTCACTTTCATTTTATTATAAACGGCATGCAAAAAAACAAAAGCTACAACTTATATATATATATATATATATATATAGGGTGTTGATAATTCATTTTGGGAATATTTTGAAAATATATTTAAAATATATCTATTATATGTTAGAAATATGTAATTATTTCATAACATATTAAAATTTAAAACGAATAAATTTCTTTTAAAAATATTTATTCATTTTGTCAATGTGAAAATTGACTCTAAGATAGGGTAATATGTATTTTTTGAAGATTTTTTTGTAAAATGAAGAAGCTTTGAATTTGCAACAAGGAAAACACATGTCAAGCAATTGTGTCTGGACCACTACATGATTACTAGAAGCCGTGCATGCACAAGTTCCTCTCCACAATTGCCAAACTTGAGGACACCAAAGTTCAAGGTTAGAAAAAAAAGGGTTTAGCAAATGAAGCAACAATCTTTTCTCTTGTCTATGTTCGGCTAGTTGTCCCATGAATGTCTTGGAATCCCCTTGACGGATGGGGGAGTCAATAATAAAATACATTGCCCACCATACCTTGGAAATAACCCATGCTTAGACTTAAAGTAGGGTCTCCGAGTTCAAATCTAACATTTTTTGGACTTAATATGGTGACTAAGAGACCCTCGCTCAAGAACGTGAAGGTACCAAACATGGGTGCGGTGGGTACACCCTAGCTATCATGTGGGCCTAAGGTGATGTTTTTTTTTTAACATACCAAATGACCACATTGAATATAAACTAAGATGACTTTGGGTTATAGTAGTCGAAGAAAATATAATTAATTTTGTTTTTCTTCATGTATAACTTAGACTTGAGGTTCAAAAGAAGAAAAACCGTGTAAACAAAAATCAAGGATGGGAACAGGGTTTAGGGTTTAGGGTTTTTTTATCCATAAAAAAAATACAAGGCAAATGAGAACACAAGGAGACACAACCCAAAGAAAAAAGCAAAAGCAAACAATCAACCAAAAAAATCAACAACATCAAGCATCCTGATTCTCTCATGTCTTCTAATAATATGTAGGATACCTACCTTGCCTCTAAAGACTTTAGTGAATTTGGCCGTTTGTGTGAGGCTTCTAATGCTTCCATGCTAAATCAGCAAGTTGTGTTCCTATTCACATCCAGATGTGTGCAAATCCGCACGTTGTTGTGTTCCTATTCACTGAGTACTTGCATGGTGTTGTTTTTGAGAGAACTTAGTAGGGGAGCCCTTCAATTAAAACCTTATGGTATAAAAGTGTCTGAGATCCGGGCTTTTGCAAGCGAGCAAGCAAGTGAAAAGTTGAGCTATGAAGGAGGTGAGTATTAAAGTCGAGTGATTGTTTGTACACATGCAAATGTTCTAGGACACAATGCAAAATTGTGCATAAAATATTGTTTTTTGCATTGTCTTTTGAGCCAAAAAAAAATTGTGCATGGTGTTTTGCCTAGTGGGAAGCAAAGAAGCAAAACCCACACATGGATTGAAAAGTCTTCCTAACATCAATTTTTGGTCAGGATTTGACACATTAATTTTGGACCCCACCCCACCCCTTGACAAATGCACAGATCAATAGTGAAAAATGGAAGACCATGCTTTTTTTTCATAGATGGTTAAGAAACAAAATTATATATGCATAAAGATAGGTGTTTAGTTTTTTTATTTGGATGCAATCAAGTCATAACCCTCCCAAATCATTCCCCAACCCAATTTTTGATACCACTAGAATGTCCTCAATAGGACAAATGTGCATATTATTGTTTTGCAATTTTCAGACTAATGGTTCTTCAATTTAGAGTGATTGTTGCGATTGGAAATCTGTCTACAACAGAGGTTGTTTGTTTTGTTTGTTTGTCATGTGGAAATCTCCCAAACCACTCGCCCCCCCACGTCTCTCCCCCTTGATGAGTAGACAATGGTTTCATAATGTTTCAACCAACGGTGGAGAAGTTATTGAATATTGAACAAAATTTTCACTCAAATTTCATTTGAGTCGAAACTAAATATCATAGGCAAATTTGGCATTGTTCTTGGTATTCTTGGAAAGCCCCCAATGAAAAGGATTTCACAAAGATAATTTGAAAATTTGTAGACCAAAGGTGTGGGAGATATTGAATTTTCAATTTTTTTGTTATTGAAATTTCAATTCTATTACAAAATGTTTTTGGAAGGAAACATTAATTGGTCAACCAGTTCACACTTGGGTCAATGGTACATGCTAACTAGTTCATTTGAAATAAAAATGATTTTCTCACACTTGGGGTTTGTCTAGTACCCATATCTCTTAAAGCTTTGAAGAGGTTTGTCATAAAATCTTCTCTTGCGTGTATCCAACTCTTTGGAAATTAATTGGCAAGGTTCCATAAGAACTCTAAAACTACACCCATTTCAATTAGAATAATATTGATACCCAAGTCACCATATAAAAGGTTTATACTTGGGCCAAGGACTTGGCCCAATAGTTATGATGGTTTTACCTCTTGTCATCTCATTTTGTTGCATGCCAATTATGTACATGGGTAATGTTGAAGATTTCATTAGATGTTACATTGGAGGTTTTTTTGTTACAAGGTGTGGCTTCAAAACAAGTTGTTTGATTGAACCTTGTTGCCCTTAAAATTCAAGAATGTGTTTAGTTTTGATTCTACCAAATTTTGAAGGTACACAAGCGAATATGTTTTGAGCATTAAATCTTGAAAGGGAGCTTCTAACATGTAGATTGTTGTGTAAACTTTGAAATATTACTATAACCTTTGGCACAAACAAAGAAAATCTCCATAAGGAACTTCAATAAGCACAGATACTAGTTAGGTCAACTTGCGATCGATTCAAATCTTTAGGGCCTTAAGAGTAGGTCAGATCTTTGGAACTCCAAGGATACTTGGACATATGCATTGTGATTTCTAACCTTTCAAGACTTGCAATTTATAAGTTGGGAATCATGTAAGCTATAAATGACATTTTAAATTTTGTGTAGGGTAAAGGCCTTATAAGGTGGGGACATTCCCAAAATAAAAGGTTGAGAACAAGGTGATAGTTAGGTCTAGCCTTACATTTTGGGAACGTCCCTGACCAAGAAGCTTTGCCCATAGTAAAACATCTAAACCCATTGTAAAACCCTAAACCCTGAATGAACATGGTCATGAGTCTAAATTTATATAAACCATGAAACTTAGGAAGTTTAGGAAAGGGAGGTTATGTCTACTCTTTAAGAGTGGGAGGGACCTTACACCTATATCCTTAAAGTGAGAAGGACTTTAAGCTCATTTATGAATGGGAAAGACCTTTCATTCTTAAAGAGTGAGTGTAAGATCCCTCCTTTATTCTAGGAGTGACATTTATGGATATGATATGCTTTTCAAATACACAAGGAAATTTTTACAAGTGTTTTACAAAGGTGCAATGCATTACTTTGCATTACCACTATAAGAGTAGGTCCACCCATATTGGGTATTAGGCCTCCAACAATATTTCTCCACCCAAGATTATTCATTAAATCCTTCCCAAGACCCACCCATAAACATCAACCTACTCTTACAAAAGATGGGAGACTAATTTAATAGTTCAACACCTAGACCAATTAATTAATTAGGCAAATCGACGTGAGGTGGTACATTGTGCAATTGGAATGAATCAATCAATTAGTCAATTCATAGAAGGTGTTTAGATTGAGCAATGCCTTTTGCTATGCTCAACATCATGTACAAATATGCTAACCAAAACCCTTTTTTTTTAATGGAACTGATAAGTTTTTCCTATCCATCGTTCAATTGACTATTAATGTGTAGTGTGTTGGTGGATTGCTCTAAGATAATTTAAACACAAAATATCATAACCTCATTTTAACCAAAACTTGAAATTTCATTTTCTAAAATTTTTAATGATGACAAGAGGGGATAAGGAGGCTATAGAAGGCCAAGTCAAATCTTTTCAATACTATTTTTTTTATACATGCATCTAAAAGAGTTGAATGAACATGCTTACAAGTTATAAACATTTGTTTGAATCTACAATCACACATAATAATTTATTTCACTAAGTGAGTGGGGTTACAACCATCTCGTGCACCCATAACCCAAAAATTAACCATCATGTTAATAGCTTATTTAAAAAAGAATTGTGCAAGTATGGCCAAACACCAACAATGTTAATCTTCACCTCTAAGTGTGAATAAATAGTTAAAGTTCATTATCATTTGGCACATTTAGTTCATTGGAATGATAACATGATCAAAATCGGAGCATGTGGAGCAACTACAATAATTAAACTTACTAAAGGATGAAAAGATTGCATCATATTATGTTGAACTTTTAAGAAACAAGAAACTTGTTATGACATATATAAATAAAAGTTTTGTAAGCGTTATAATGTGAAGCAAATGAAAGCCTTGGAGTTTAAGATGCTTGTAAATAAAATAATGCCTTATTTCGTAGTACAAGGAATTATGAAAACCCAAGTTTTTCATTTTTTATTTTTTATCTGGGACATAATTATGAAACATTGGTATCAAATGATGTTACATATTTAATAAAGATCAAAATACTTTACTTAAAATATTTTAACAATATGAAAAAATTGAATGTAATAGAAGATGGAATTTAAGTTGGTCATTATGGGGTTTGCCAAAAAATCACCCAAAGTTTGAAAAGTTTTAACAAAAATACCAACAAGGCAGTGGAGTTTGAAGGCATATTTTAAAGTTCAAAGGAAATATGAACAACATTTACAAAACCATTAAAGTTCAACTTTTTTAACACATAAACAAGGATATAAATTGTCACAACCCTAGCCTTGGGCTTATGACCAAAGCAAGGGTTTGCAAAGGTGCATGTCAAGACTGGGCTCGAGTGTCACATATCATGCTCTTAGAAGTGCAAAAGAATGTGAAGGAATGAACCTTCACACTCCCAAGTGAACTCCCATTTTGGGAGTTGGAGTTTCGGTGGACTTTCGAATTTTTAAAAGGAAATTTCAGGGGTCAAATTTCATTGGATTGAAGATTTCATTATATCATTGGAAAGCTCTTGGAACTTAGATGTCTAAAATGGGCTCGTATGACCCATTTGGACACCTGAAACATAAGTTATGGCCAAAAGAAAGGCCATGAATCAAATTGGTAATTTGACTCCCGATCATTAAAAGTCAGGAATCACCTTGATTTCTTGGCGTGCAAAGGACGTGAAACATACCATTAAAAAGCTTTCGATGAAGGTTACAACTTTGCTTCGGAACTCATCTCGATCGGTGGTCTGCACACAAAGTTATGGGCTCCCAAAGTTGCATGAGTTCCATGTTTGGGAATTTCAGAACTCCCACTTGGGAATTTCGAGACTCCCATTTGGGAATCCCGGGACAAAATGTCATTTGGATGTGGGCCTTGTGGAGAGGCATAAAGTATACTATAAGGGGGAAGGTGGTGGCTTTCCCCAAGTTCGGACCATGGTGAGTCTTGTGAGTCCAAATTTGCCCGTGATTCGTCTTTGCACCAAAAGTGCTCCAACTATGCATTAACTAACTTATTGTTTAGTTTGTACAGGTCTATGTGAGTGATTGAAGTGCTTGTCAATCTTCCTAGTCCCATCCCAAAACTCTAACATGCCCTTCTACCTTCAAAGTGTTACGAGCTAGGGAACATGCCCTAACTTCCTACTCTTCCGTTGTTTTCATCAAAAACTCACATTTGAGTCTCTTGAGGAGGTTGGGAGTGCATCATAAACAAGTCCTTGTAGTTCACAAATTTTTATCTAGTTCCTTCACAAGTTAAAAGAATGTGAGACTGAAAAGGAGAAAAATAATGAGAATGATGTAGATAGTAAAAAGTTTGAATGACCAAAAAGGTCATTTCAAACCCTAATTATCTCATTGTACAAACCTTTTCCTTTCACAAACCTTAATTTAAAACACCCTTGCCTTAAGGTCAATGATATTTCTATCCAAAGAAAAATTTTCCGCCTTACAATCCTTTGCATCATCATATGTTGAAATTTCCTATAATCACAATCACACAACAATTTCAATTTCAAGATTCACAACAAAATGGTATAGAACTTTCAAAATGTGATTGAGAAATTTTTAATATTATTTTTAATTTTTAATTACTATTCGTTTGACTTTCCTTCATGTATTCTAATCAATCATCGAGCTTGAACTCAAGTTCTCACGTTTTTTAATATCTTTCATATCATGACCAAAAAAATTTAGAATGTCAGCATTGAGGCCAAATATATTTAATTTTATTTAAAAATTCAATGGAAAGAAGGAAATACATCAACATATGTTGATTAAAAGGGAATCACAAGCTTGTCAATAGTTAGCATAATATCTTCCCTGGTTAGTGATTGTTCAATCATTGAATTTGATTCACTAATGGTCAATTTGTTGACCATTTTTTTATTGCCATTGTGACAACCTTGTTGCATTGTTTGGAAATTGTTCAATTGTGTCCTCATTTTTTTGTCCTCCACCAACCTTGCATGTTTTCTACACTTGAAATTTGCATTCAAAAATGATGTCAAATGTTGTTCAAAGCAAAAAAACCTATTGATCTATTCCATCTTTGTTTCTATAGTCATCCTAATGGTATATTGGAGTATTGTCTTCAAGTGCTATTTGCCAACAAAAAAAGTTCTAGAATGATGTGTGAAATATAATAAAATTCTTGGAGTATTTTCCACACTTCTAATAAATTTTGCTTTTGATTTCCACAATTACGTGGCTTGATTAGTTTGGTCAATGAATTTTTCAAATTTTGATCTTAATTAATTGTTTTTTCTTTTTCCAAAGAAAGAGTTTATGAGGCTATTTTGTAAATGCATATATTTTTTAGCCTACACCATTATTAGTCTATCCACATTTATTAACCCTCTTTCCAATTCCATTGCACATTAAATAACATCATACATTAATGTGAAAACACTACCATGATTTGCAATTTATTTTCATTAGTTTTACATCTCACATGATAAATAATCCAACTTGTTTCCAAAATTATTTAATTAACCTAAGGATGTACTTCTTAAATACCACAATTTTCCAATTTAAAATTAAAAAGTAAATGAATTTGAAATTATGATAGTTTTAAAAACTTATCTTCATTTATATCTAATTACATTGAGATTTTTTCATTTAATAAATAGCATATTGCTATCAAATATAACAATTAATGCAAGTTTGATGTTGTGGTGAATATACACAAATATTCAATGAAAATAATTTGATGCAATTTGATATTATTGATTTTTTCAACCTAATCATTATTTATGGCCTTAATCAATTGAAAATTTAAAAAGTAAACGAATTTGAAATTTTGATAGAATGAAAAGCTTATTTTCATTCCATTATGATTACATTTGGGTTATTTTGTAGGATGTAATCACCCAAAATTTTATTGCAAGAAATGTTATTCCTAGTGAAACTTGAATGTTATTTTCATTGAATTGTTTTTTCAAATCCCTATCCAAAATAATGTCCATATATCCTTTTTGATGAATAGATAATTGGGTTTATTTTTATTAACAATATCATATTTCATTGTCATTTATTTTCCTTCAATCACGCAATGCAATACATTTTTTGAAAGCTAGTATCACAATTTAATGTGATGGTATATTTATTAATGACATATGAATCTAACTTGATTTACAAATAACAATTACCAATTAAGTCGAAGCTTCTCCATTTTTCAAATCACAATAGGTTCAAACTATACTAGTCATGGCATTTCTTCATGGAATTCTTTATTTTCACATCATGAATTGGACCTCTTCTAATATAATACTGAAGAATTGATTGTCCTTATGTTCTCCTTTTTAACCACTATTAATTTTATGCCCTCATTAGACATTTTTTGAGTTGTTGACAACATTGTGTTCATCCTTTGTTAACTATGTATTGTTATGTCTTTACTTTGGTGTAATTGCTAACAATTGCATCTTTTTTCCATTGAATCCTTCCTTTTACTCAATCTTCTTCTTTGTAATCATTTTTCAATGCAACATTTCATGCTAAAGGAAAGTTTGATCTCACCATTTTGATGGGTGATTTAGGGATTGTGCAAGTCACAAAAAAATGTTTATTTGCAATGTTTGGGTCATGGCTAGTTCTATATACATATCTATGGAGATTATTTATAATGATGATAACAACAAAGTCATTAAAGAGATTTACCAAGTTTTGGTCTTTGGAAGCCAATGATTGCATTGGTTAATCATTGCGAGTAGGTACAAAATTGTAAGGTAACAACTGTTTAAACACCTTTAAAACACAATTATAATTTTAGGGATTGTAGCATCCATTGCCAACAACATTTTTCGTGATGTGTGTCACACAAGAATGTAATGAAGATGCACGAAAGGTTTTTTTGTTAGAATTCACATTCATTGATTTATGTAGTTCATATGATGAAGATGGGGGGCTTCCTTCATTTTCATCTTCCAAGTCTCTGGGTTCCATTCTTGTGTGGGTTTTTTGTGCTTGTAACTTCCCATCTATGACAAAGCCTTTGGGAAAATTCACAAAACAAATCAAATGTCATCATGTGCCAAAACAACATCTCTCACCCCCAAGCTTCAAACAAATTGAAGACATTGAATTATGACACTATCAACATACAAAATGTCTTTTGCCTTTTGATGAATTTTGATGAAGACATCATTTTTGAGCTTTCATTGTTGCATCAACCAATAGGCCATTTAGATCAAATGCAAGGGATGGATAGAAAGTACAATGATTATGCTTGGTGCAAGGTGAAGATAACCAACATTAATAGTGATTTTGGATATGGTTTTCAAAGTAATAGATGCTTGCGCCACTTACATTGTGAAAATGACACTTGCAATTGATTTATTTGATTTGATTTGATTTTCGAAATGAAGTCATTTGGAATTGTAATTTGATTCAACTTCCGATTGCAAGCCTATATGCTCTATGTTTTCCTTTCTATATAATTGGTTGCAAATTTTGTGGTGTCCTATTTTTTGTGTTTAAACCTAAAAATGTAGGATTGATTATGTTGTCCACAAACTAGACACCCTTTTCTAAAACAACTATTCACCTTCATGTCCATGTTCATCATGTTCAAGATGGCACATGTAATGATGCAATGGAAGATTTCAAGGTCTTGGTTGAAAAGAAGGTTTCTTGCACATTTGGAGGTAAAAACTTTGTAGTTGTTTTGGTTATGATTAAGACATTTTTGTCATATCTCCTATTCAACAAAGATGGAAATGATCCTATGGAGCTTTTGAAGGGCGAATAACTTGACAAGGTGATGTACAAGTTCACGCCCTTGTGATCATTTAACAATTACAACTTCATAATTCATTCAAGCACCATCCAAATAATAAAGGTTACATAGACAACATTTTCTTATTGAAGTCTAAAAGTTGTTATAATTACATTTAGGATAATTGTTTTCTAGGACAATTGTTTAGTTAAAAGGTGTTCCTTTTCAAGACATGTTCATTGATGCTTATGGCATCAGTGTGGATTTGGTGAGGTGAATGTAATGTGATGGTGATCTAAAGAATGCATGCATGGTGTTCAATCATGTCAAACATGTAGAAGGATGGACCACCATGATGTGTTACGTTTATGACATAGTACTGTAAAGTGATGACCATTGTTATTTACAACATGTAATTAAAAATTATAAAAGCCCGATGTGTCTTGTGAATTAAATTCAATGGGGTCATGCTCAAGTATGGAGTTGTTGGAACCAAATTCAAAGGGTTCATGGTAGATATTGCACAAGCAAATTGGAATGTTGTCAAAATTGTCTATGGGTTTATAGATCCCACTATGGAGATGGTTAACAAGGGAGAAGCTGTTTCTTTCATTGGATTTAGTCTCTAGAAATACACACTAAACAATTGATCTCATTGGAGTATCAAGACCAACAACACAAGACATTTTGTTATGAATATAAAAATGTTGCATCATTGCAAAAGACTAATGTTTGATATGTTGTAATTTGTTGTTGGTGACCTACTCCTTTAGGGTTACTAATAATAGTGTGATTCATGAGCTCAATAATTGGTTGAGCTTTTAGCACTTCTATGTTAGACAATGGGGAGGCTTTAATATGTTACATGTAGAACTTTTCCCCAATGCTATGTGAATTTGATTATGCATAACTCATCTAACATGCATTTTTAAATTTTATTTCACATGCTTTTGGAAGTTCACACTAGACGAGCTTGCGAACATGTTGACTGTAATTTGTTGAAAATAATTCATAACATTTGGCTTCAACAATTTAGGAAAAGGGGTTCTTGCTTGTACACTACCACTTCTAATGAAAATGTGTGATCTTTCAAGCAAAGTTCATTGTATAGGGAGTACTTGAAGGGTGGTCCATCCATACAAGGTTTAAATAGGATTGAATTTCATTTGCATAGAGTGAGTGGTTTTAGCAACCCATTGCAAATGGTAGTTGCTATTGCAAAATATGCCTCATCTTTTACATCAAGAATGTCATATTTGGAAGGTGAAGAAGTTTTTGGATCTTGCAAACAATGCACAAATCTTCCCCTAGGGTTAAAGGGTATTCCCATAGACACAACTATGTTATCATTTTTCATTCGCAAATTGACACAATTTCCATTTGCATTAACTATAAATTAGATGTTGATGGTAGTTTGTCCACTAATCAATTCTAGATGCACAATGGTGGAGAAGTGTGTGAAAGCCCTTATGGACATGGTGTTTGGTGTATTGAACGATGTTCCCCCAATCTTAAACTAAATGTTTTACAAAAGAATATCGATCATTATTGCAAGGCAAAATTCATATCAATGAAAAAAACTACTAGCATGTTCATGTTCCATGTTATGATGGTTGGTGGTTTAATTAGTTTTGGAGGTGGTCCTTGCAAGTTTCACAAATTTTATTTTTGTTGTGACGACTTAAATCATTGTGTGGGAGGCTTGGGAAGGAAGTATGTGGTTGATAGACCCATGTGCCTACAATATGGCCTATCCAAGAAAGCACATATTTCATTGAAGATGAGGTAACAACATTAAAAGAAGTCAATTTTGTTCTTGTGAGTAATTCAATTGTCTTTTTCGTAATCTTTTTAATGATGATTTCTATCCCTATGCACCAACTATTGGATGTAGACTCTTGGCCAAAATTTTGCAACAATAAAAATATCCAATGCCCTTAAACATTCAAACTCTTGAAGGAACATCAAAACATGTGGGAAATCACTTATGTTTTGATAAGAACTGTTTTGCCACATGGGCATAGGTGTTTTTTCTAGGGTATGGACTCATATATAACATGACCATTGGCACGCCCCAAACCATTAAACAATATGAAGTGAAATTTCAAATTTTTCCAACCTACATTTGCATAGACTTTATCACAATAATAAAAAGTTTGTTGGGCGATTAAAAGAAGTGTGTGCATTGTAAACACAACTACTACATTTTGCAACATGTTTTCTATTATAGGCAAGCAAAAGAATTCATTCATCATCCAACTTGGTGTTGGAATGAAATTCAATGTCTAACAAGTTTGAAGCAAATCAATTCTTGTCCCATTTTAAAAGTGAGGTAAAATCTGAATGGTAGATTATTTTAATTTTTATAGATGCACATTACAATATATCTATTCACATTTGTCATGTGTTAGGTGAAAGTACACTACAAAGGGGCCAACTTAGGTAGTTTTATAACATGTGTGTAAATATATACACTTACAAAATGTGTTGCATTTAATTTTGGGTTTCACTTTTAATGTTTGGGTTTGACATTTTATTTTCAAAAAGTTAATGTTTTATTTATTTTGAAAAAATAAATAAATTTAAAAGATTAAATTTAAAGAATAATGAGTATATATGGTATGTGTGGTATAATATAATTTTTTTTTGGACTACATTAGGTTTGAGTTTGAATTAGTCAACCAAAAATTATTTGAAATGAAAATTTTAAAAATGGTGCACCTCACATATTTTGTCATCTTCCAATTGAAAGTGATTGTTTGTCAAAATGTTAACTTACCACATACTTATGGTCATCGGCTTGAAAAACATCAATTTGTGATATGATAATTATCAAACTTTTCACATGGTTCACAAAATTATTCTAAACATATGGAATCACAATGTTTAGTAGATACTACAAATTTCAAGAAAACTAAAAATCATTTGAGTCTTTTTAAAAATATATTTGCATTTTTTAGTACATTGTGACATATATGTTTTTGGCATAGATATATTCTAACATCACACCATATGAAATAAAAAAGTGTAATCTCTTTGGCATTTGACTTCTTTGGGTACCTACCATAATATGTGAAAACATTGTGAAAATCCTTCATAATAATGACATGGTTGAAGTTCAAACATGGGACCCCTCAAAAATAGTACAATATGATAACAATCTTGGCCCCCTTGTAGTGTGCTTTCACCCTATTCTTTTGTTTGGATTTTTTCATGAATGTGGAGTCCAAGAGAGTCCATTTGATTATATTGTTTAATTTTGAAAGATAGGACATCCAACCTTAAATAAATTTAAAAAGCAAGTTGGTAACTTGTATTATCTATAGTTTCAAACATAGAAATTTAAAGTTTTGATGTTCATCTAATAACCACATGTATTATGTTTTATTACACCCAAATGTCAAGTTGGTTTAGGTAACAAAACTATAATTTAAGGGCTCATTCACAATTTGGGTTCCAAAAAAGGGGGAAAAAAATCAAGATTTTTTAAAATTTAGATTCTACAAATAACATTTACATGAAATGAATTTAAATGAAAAAGTTGAATAGTTCAAATTAAGATAATTCATGTGGTGGTGATGATTTTTCACATGTGTACATTGGTGTGCATATAAACTTTGGTTAAAACCCGTAAATGTCGATAATGTTTGAATAAGCTTGTATGGATAATTGATATTATTTTGGCTTTTGATTTTTTTTTTCATATGTGACATTCTAAATCACAAATTTTAAGCCTAGTGAATACAACAAATCAACCTAATAGCTAGAAAAATAATCCTTTTCCCTACATCCCCAAAGGTTGAATTCTTTTGTTTTCTAAATTGTCATATGGTTTATTATGTAATCAAATGCATCTAATGAACATGACTAAACATAGATTTACTTATTTATTTATTCATTATATGTTTTTGACATCAATTGCATTATTTAATGCATTCATATTGATTCCTTTTATAAAGAGGTGTAGTTGGACATTTGATATAATTAATTTAAGGGATTCAAAAGGACATTTATATAATGTCCAAGTTATTTTTAATATTTTTTAATAATTTAACATGATATCATTTTACTTATTGGCATATAACAATCCATTGTAACAATTATAATGCTGCAAATAGAAGAAAAATCCAAAGTTGTCCTTTGAAGTCTTTTGAAAATTAGACATTCCTTTTTGGTAACCCAATTGTGAATGGACCCTAGATGTGTAGTTGCAATTTGTAATTAAAAAAAGGTGTTTTCATTTATATGTGTTAAGTGACAATAATGGTGCAATTAAACTTTGAATTGCAAATGACCTTCATGATCACCCTTTCATTGTATAATTTGCATGAATATAAAACTACAACGTTTTCATTAATACAATTAGGCTAGGCATACATAATGGCTATCACATTTAGCTCGAATCAAAATACTTACCTTTGATGCATTTCAAAATTCACCCTTCTCATGGCTTACATATTTTCATATGTTGTGTGCATCACATCATTTTTCCATTTAGAAATGACAGCCCACACCTAACCAAAATTCTATCAAGAGTACCATATTTTGATTGTTACAATTGTATTTCTTGATTATTGTGAATGCTTATGGGCATGGGCACAACCATTTGAACCACAAGTATATACATGAATTAAAACCCAACATCATATGCAAAACATTCCAAATTTTCCATTGAGATAGGAATGCTAAATGTATTAGATGAATATATCATTCGCCTTCCAAATTTATTATTAGTAAGTTTGAATTACAAAACATATAATGAAGTGCATGGTAATGCTTTTATTTCTTATATAAAAGAGGTTTCTTATATAAAAGAAATTTTTATATAGGAAATAACATTGGCAAAGGTTTAACAAACATATCCCATTCTAACAAATGTTTATGGACTACCAAATATGGGATTATGATTGTTTGAAGAGTTGTAACAAAAAAGAAAGATATAGGTTTGAATTTACCATTTCAAACAAATGTATGATATTAAATGTTGAAATTTTTTAACATAATATCCATGTAAAGTATGGGTTGGTTGATCTTTTAATATTTGACATAATATATAATTTTGTTACAACTTTAACCTTGGAATATGACTAAGGTTTAAGGCATAAAAGAGGATGCAATTTAAGAAAATGTCTCAGCATTTGTGAACATTTCCACAAATGTGGGAAATTGTAAAGGAAGTGAACCCAATCACTTACATGTGGGAATCATTTTGAGAGTTGGCGTCACATAATGTTTCAAATTTTTAGGACAAAAGTGCAAATAACAAACCTTGTTTAAATTGGGCTTTCTTTACCCCATTGAAAAGGTCTTGAAATGTAGCTATTGAAAATGAATTTCATTTTCCATTTATAAATTTGAAGTTGGAGTTATGGCCAAAAGAATGGTTAGGAGTGGAGCCAAACTAGCAGTTTGATTTTTGAACATTAAAATATGTGAAACAAAAGTCAAATGATTTCAATTGAAGTGTGAATTATGAATTTTCCTAGGAAAAACTATAGGAATGTGGTTGCATGTTCAAAACAAATATGTTTTTAGTGAGTTATGAATTTTGAAAGATTTGGAACACAATGTGTCTCGAGAATTTTAATCATTTCAATGTAGCTTCCACTTAGAAGTCCAAAGTATGCTTTAGGAAGGAAGGTGGTGCGTCCTCTCAACTTTAGGCCATGTGAATTTAGGTGAATACAAGCAAAGTTCATGACCCAATTTGGTTCCATTTGCACTAACCACCTACATTGTTTAGCAATGGTAGGCATGTCTAAAAAATATAATACATAAGCTAAAAGACAAGTTTTTCAATTGTCATTGAAACTTGGAAATTGAAAAAATACTAAATTATGTACATGTATCTTTTTTTCAAGTGGCAAACAAAAGGCACAAAATCCCAACAAATATCCATTTGTGGTTAAATTGTTTAAATCATACCAAAACAACATATTAACTTCAAGCATGAAGATTCATAGTTGCCTTGGTTTCCTTTGGTCCCATGTGTGTCTATACATACGTATAGTTTGATATGAACATCATTATCAACATCATGCATCATTCACATGTTGATCTTTATTGACTTGGAATAGGAGTATTTATGTTTCTTTCAATGAAGTCTATTCATTTCACTATGATGCCGTTGTGCTATAAACCTATAAAATTTTCCTTTTTGATCTCCATGGATTGAAACCTTTGAAATTGGTCCATTAGAAAATTATTGATCTTTTCTTACGATGCCATTACATGTCACAAACTTGTAATGTTTTCATTTGAATGCTCTTTGTTATGCTTCTTTGTTGGTTGTGGAAGGGCTACTTGGCATGTGATTTAATGTTGTTTACAATAATTAGGCCACTAAGATGTGTATTCCATTGTAGGTTTTCATTTCATTAGTACCTTCAATATCTTTTAAAACTATGTTTGTAAAAGGATAGAGACTACAACACATTGTTCCTTAGGATTGGACATCCAAGATCATTTTCTTGTAGTCATTGTTGAGAGCTTTCCAACATTGTGTCAACTTCATTAATCAAACACAATTTGCCTCTTAAAATTATGTTCTAAATGTTTGGGGGTTTTGATACTTTTTGTTCCATATTTAAAAAAATCATAATTGTTGAGAAGCACCTCTTTTTTGGGCATGTGAACCCAATACCATGTATAGTCTTCATAAAGGTTTTTCCAATTATATCAAAATCACTCAATCTGAATATGATTTTAATCCTTTCAAAACTCCATATGAATCTCAATTCCCAAAATGAGAATTCAACTTGGGGTTCTTGAGAATACCTCCTTTAGACTTTACACATTTTTCACTCAACATAAACACGTTCCACTTCCTTTGGCTCATTTCATACCTTGAATTGTTTTTTGGCCTAGTTCCTTTTGTCTTGCCCAATCTTTGTTGTGAACCAAAAGGCTACAATTGTGACAATCATCATTGAGAAGCAACAATTTTCAGAACTATTGGTAAGTCAACGAGGGAGATTTAAAAACATCATAAAATAACAATCACCTAATAAAGATTAAGAATACAAAAGTATCAAGTGTGTTCATTCTACATGCTATAGCACATTTCATGCTCTTTAAATCCCATTTCAAAAAGATACCTTATATGCAAACTTTGCTTCTCATGGGGAAGAGATTTTTAGTTATGTTAGCTATGCTTGATTAGTTTTTTCTCTTTCCATTTTTCTAAATCCTTGGAATGGAATGAAGGTCATGAAAAACCATTGGCATCACAAATATTCTATTGCCATTGTCACAACTCCAATGCAAACTTTTGATGTTGAATATTTCATGTTTATCTCCAATTCACACTTTTGCTGTTGAATATTTGGCATCTGTCATTGCAATTGTATTGTTTGAACTTGTCAAACTTTCAACATTTACTGGATTGGTCCCCAACCTTGTCTATTTGCTCATGTTCCACTAATTGACTTACATTAATTTAAATGGAGGCATATTAGTGTGTATCCATTCTGTTGTGCACTACTAGATTGTCATCCAACATGATTGAAACTAACAGTATCACACAAAAAAGCATGCACACAAATATGAGACTCCAGAGACTATCCTTTGGGATAAACCCCATGAATATGAAAAAGGTCAGAACTCTGTTCGCAATTGTTGGATTCCAACAAAAAATAACTATAGAAATCTGACATTTTGCAATAAATACTTGACAATTATGCTCAAGAATCATGCAACTTTTGGGTTTGCAACTCAACCATTGAAACTTGCTTTGAGAGCTGCAACGGCAATTGAGTTCAAATTCACATGATGGAAGGGCAACATACAACACACCAAATCTTACAGGAACTAATTTTCATGTTTCCAAATTTGCTATTTTTCAAGCTTGTTGTCCTCAAGTAATGCCTGGATACTTCCATAAGAACCAAACCTTAGTCGAGTACAACGATAGCATTATGATATTGCATTATGAGGCTGTGTGCCGTATCACAGATGATTTGTAGATAATTAGTAATAAAACCAAACCAAACAAACAGCCAAAAATAAAAGAAAAAAAGAAAAAACTGGGTCACCACAGTTACCAGATCAAATTTATGAATGACACCATGAATCTTCCAAAATGCCCTTCTCAACAGGAGATTAAGTTTCCATCTTGAAGTCTTTCCAATACCCCACACTAATAGCATTTACACTACCATGAGTGTCCTCCACAAAGTCTTTCTAAAGTTAATTTGTGGAGGGGAATATTCAATCACAGAATATGGAGGACATTTGAAGAGGGCCATAAAATCGAGCATGACGGCGGCCTTCCAGACATTCAATGACTGGATTGGATCATACTGTCTGCCATCTATTTACATTGTGTATACACACGTATGCACGCACGCGCACCACAAACACACAGAGGCAAAGTACTGTGTTAAAAAGAATAATGAATCCTCCAGGATTTTAGGAGGGCACCCACCTGCTGTCACCTGCACGAATTTCCTTCTCAATCAAGCCTAGTGTCTCTGTAGCTCGTCCCCAGACAATGTCAACATGGCCCCTGTGGGGCACAGCATGCAGCTCAACGTTTGAAAATGTGTCCCGCATCTCTTCTGCCAATCGGAACAGGCACGATGTATCAGCCTCTCCATGAACCACAAGCACCCGCTGACCCTTTTCCTGCAATTTTTTCATTGCTGGAATGACAGCATGTGTTCCTGCCAGCAATGTGTTGTGTGTGACATGCCAGGCAGCATCATGGTAAACTGTCAGATAGTCGTTAATGAATGATCTTGGATACCTGCCATTGAGGACATGTCAACATTGAAAGGTTTATGAGCATACATCCTTTTGTAATGCTTGGATTGGATACACCAGAAGGTGTGTTATATGTGAACCTGTGGGGCTTATACTTCGAACATCAAACATGCTGGAGCCTGACTCACTCATCACAAGGATCAAAGGGCAGTGGAGCATTGCCTGGCAAGTAGCAAACTTGCCAGTTTTGTTTGCAAAATGGATGTCCTTATGGATGTCTGTTGAAAGCTTGTTAAATTGGCCAACCAGGCAGTAGCCTAAGGTTTTCCACTTATAGAGTCAAGAGAAGAATGAGCTTACCGCTTGAGGAAGCGGTGCATCACTGACACCCACAATGTGTGTTTTGAGTAGAAACAATGGCCCAACAGCCTGCTTATGTTGTAATATTTACAGACTGTCAGAGCCCGAATTCCTTTGACCTGCACCATTCCCATGTCGTGCATTTGTCATCAAACATGACAGCCATGGATCCCATGCTGAGTCAGAGCATTCCTGCTTGCTATGTGTTTGCTTTGTATTTAGTCACATCCCTAGGATTTATATAGCCCACAAATCTCCACAATCTCCTCTATCTTAAAATGTGGGAGGATAATGTGCTAAAACATACAACAAGAACTCATGCTGAGGATTTATTGTTTCATGTTGAAGGATTTGGAATAAAAGCTCACCGTTAAAGGATTGAGGTATGAGAAGAAAGCATCACAAGGAAGCTGGGCTACTTGTCCATCTGCTCCCAGACAACCAGGTGGGTACACAGGAGCAATGAGAGTGATGGACCTTACTCTGCCTGGGGACCGGGCAGCAAGTGCAAGAGCAACAATTGCGCCCATAGAATGACCCACAAGATGAAAGCTTTGCAAGCCTTGCCTTTGAATCAAAGATCTCTCGATAGCTTCAATTTGGTCAGTAAGTGTGTAAAGACTGTCAACTGGTCTTGGGCTTTGCCCACAGCCAAGAAGGTCAGGAACAAGAATCTGGTGCTGTGATATGATGTCCTCCGAAAGGTTGGGCACTACATCTGTGTCAAACCAAAACATAGAAGAACTGAACAGTCCATGTATGAAGATCACTGCAGTAGTAGCACCATCTGCATCCACCCCCCAACCCTCAGCCATGATATATTTCTCATTTCATAGCTAATTTTGCAGATGGTTCTACAGTTTCGCAATGTCAGAAATTAACTGATCAATATATAACAGGCATTTCAAAAGAGTCCTGGAAACCACCAGCCACCAAACTCTGAGAATCACAAAATTTACTACAGCAAGAAATTTGGTTGGCACGTGGGAGCTAATAATGCTGAAACTGCTCATGCAGCTACACAGCAAGGGGTTGAAAGCACCCAAGCTTCTATAAAGACTAAGGAATGAAAGTTAATCTCCAGGAAGCAAGTCAACAAAGAAGAATTCCTTGAAAAATCACAAGCGAGTAAAAGCTTCCTCACCTTTGACTGGCATGTTGTCTGCGAAACTGCACTTCACTTGGGATTTTGAAGAGGACCTCAGTGACAAATCACCAGGGATGGGAAGAGGCGCTTGGATGGGAACATGAGTGTGAGTAAAATACTCTTGAGCATCACCTGAGCCCACAAATCTCTGTGCTGCTTGAGAGTCATAATAGCGCACAAACAGCTTTTCTGCTGCCACACTCATGGGCATCAGCAGCATGGAACATTCAGGGCAATGACATTCAGACCACCGGGGCTGATTGCTTACTTCTTCCTCCCCCTCCTGGAGTCCCACCATAGTCAGTAGTCATTGTCAGTTCAACTTTAGGTTGGGAACATTTTGCCTTTTTGCAAAATGTGGGAGTGAGTTTACTCTCCACATTGCAGAGCATGAAAGTGATGGCTTTTAATCCCCTGTATCAAGGAATTATGTTATGTTCTACTCATGAACCTGGAGATGCAATGGATGCAAAACTGTGGGGTGGATCTAGTATATGTCAAGCTTCTAATTATGAAGATTCTAGATTCAGAACCAACACATCTTCTTCACAAGGGGAAAAGGGATTCAAAACATCTTGAATGCATCTGGTAAGAATCAGAATCATTACCTGATGAGAATCTGGTTTTTTTGCACTGCAAGAAACCCACAGAGCATCATCCCCTTTGTCATGTCCATCACAAACCAGCTCAGGAGATGATGTGACAATATCTTCAACCACCCAACCCCAACACCCACATGTCTGGCGTCGGCCTCTTAATGCATTGATCTTCACCAACCTAGTGCGCAATCTCATGATGGCACCACGCCGTGGCTTGTACAAAACCTGTTGTGTCTGTTGTGCGTTGTTCATATGATTACTACAATCCATCATCACCAAATTCTTCTCTGACACAGTAGAAGTTTTGGACAAAGAAGAATCTGAAATAATGGGAATATAGTTCTTGTTCTTGGGAGGACAGCCTTCGTAGAACAAATCAAGAATCCAGTAGAGTGCTCCAATGAAGCTGTTGATGAGAGCCATGGTGCCATACACAAAATCTTCGAGAAAGGGTCGCAGTTTACCAGAATAGTGTTTTCGTGCTCGCTTCAACTTGCGTAAGGGGGTGGTGCCTCTTCTCTTGGCCAGAACTGAAGTGCCCCAACAAAGAGCAGCCGCGGATACTACAGCCCAGTAAAGAGCAGGTGGATGCCGCACACTTTCCATTACTTTCTGCATTCCTGCCCTCTCCATCTCCTCTAAAACCCTTCCCTTGTTCTCTCTCTCAGAGTTTCACTCTCCCCAAAAGCTTTACAAACAGAGAGAAATTCTTCTAGAGGAAAACTCTGGGTATGGCAGGAGGAGGTTTAGAAGCAAATCCTGAAGAAGAGGAATTGCACTAAAGCAAAACAAACTGCAACAAATCGAGTGGAGGGGAAGAAGACAGATGATGAGAGATGATGCATAACCCTAGAAGAGAAGGCAATTTGGGTATGAGGGGGAAAAAAGGGGGGTTTGCACCCCACAAACGAAAACCTCTTGCTCCCCAAAAGCTCAAGATGGAAAGCAAAACAACCAAACAAAAACAAAAATCCAAGAAGAAGAAGAAGACGAATGCCGCGTTTCCAATTTCCCAAAGCAGAAACAAGAAAAACAAAACACTTGCAACCCTTAATTCTCCCACACAACAAAACTCCAATCGAAACACACACACACATACACACACACACACACAAAAGATACTCAAACAAAATATTCCAAAGGGAGGGATTCAAATTGCGCAGATCTTGGATACACGCCAAATCCGATTGTGGGGTTCGGTTCGGTTTGGCCTGCTCTCTCTTGCTTAAAATTTATTTTCTTTCGGAAAGACCTATTGATTGTCCCTTATACTTCCCTCGACTACTCTTCTTCTTCTTCTTCTTTTATGATGCTTCTTTGCTTGCATGCGACTGACGAATGGGTTTTTTTTGCAAGTTTGTATCAGGCAACATTTGTGCTCACAAGTTACTTGTGAACCCCCAAAAAAAAAACCAAGTGGCGACGATGGCAAACACTCCCTTTTCCTCTCTCTATCTCTCTCTCTTTCCCCGCCACTCCCTCCAGACCCCCCCGTCCCCCCCCGTTTGAAGGGAGATGCAAAACAGACGCAAGCTCGCGAGCTCGACCAAGGCGGACATGCTCTTTCGCACGTGTGGGTCCCGTGACACGTGTGGGCCCCGTCGTGGCGTTTCTACAATCCTCATCCATGACACGGTGTAAAGCGAAGGGTGAGGAGGGGGGGAGACGAGTGAGAGATTAGGGTCAGGGTTAGGGTTTTTGGGGGGGGGGGGGGGGTGTTAAATTTTTTTTTTTTTGTCTGGGGGGGGGGGGGTTTGTTGAAAAAAAAAAAGAGAGAACTCTTGGTTTG
>Ga0116231_10004368_pt1 | contig 28650 bp, 17 predicted proteins | sample S1TSphgellanicum_2_FD_89695 | JGI IMG/M metagenome (GOLD analysis project Ga0116231, IMG submission 89695) | Host-associated microbial communities from peat moss isolated from Minnesota, USA - S1T2_Fd - Sphagnum magellanicum MG | ecosystem: Host-associated > Plants > Peat moss > Unclassified...
AACACCCTCCCTCCACCCCCCACCCCCCCCCCCCACAAAAAAAATTTTGATTTTTTTATTTTTTTTTAGTAAATTTATTGTATTTTTTTTAAAAAAAATTATTTGTTTACGAGGAGAGAGGGGGGGGGGGGGGGGGGGGGTGCAAAAAAAAGAAAAAAAACTCCAAAAAAAAGTGATTTTCATGGATTATTATGACTCAGATGAAGGCTGGATGAACCATAACCATCCCTCCCAACCATCATCCATCCTAAGAATCTTGACACTCCTTCAACCGAAGGTTTCATTAGCAACCTACTAGTTAGCACAAGGTACCAACTTGGGCTCTCATTGGCCCAATGATTCTGTAACCTTCTACCACTTGGGATGAATCCTAAACCTACATTGGTACCATGGTTTAAAAAATCTTGCTTTCTTTAGGTTCTTCTAACCATGGTAAAATTATATCCCATCAGAAGACTAATAAATCAAAGGCCCTCTGAGTCCAAATTTAACATTTTCCTGGGTTGAATATGGCCCACTAGTAAAAGGCCTAACTCAAGATGGTGAAGGTAACTTAAGAGCATGGGTGGTGGTGGTGGTGGTGGTGGGTGGTGGTTTACCCTAACCAATTGCATTGTTTACCACCATGGTTAGCTATTGGATGACAGGAATACAATGAAAAAAAAGTTTCGTGTCCACATATCATCCATCTTGCATGGTTTTCTAGTCCTAGTTTTCATAAGCTCTCTCTCTCTCTCTCTCACACACACACTCTCATTCAATTTGAAATGTGAGTTCATTCCTTGGGAAGGTTCATGGGTTAACCCATTTCATTTTTAAAACTCTTGTTGCTGGTTTCAACTTGTGTCATATAAAAAGCTTCTTCTTCTTCTTCGTCTTTCTCACATGAATGAGTCCTTCCTTGTAAAGAAAGGCTTTTATTATATACCCTTCATTCGTGTCAAACCTTGAATGGGTTGGGTGTTGTTGGGGGGATTCGAAATGGAATCTCTATTGAAAACTTTTTTCTTTTTAATTGGGGGGGAGTGTGTGTGCCTTGGTAACCCACTCTAGAAACTTCTTGCTTGATCCCCATTACACCAAGGAATTGGTGGGTTAGTGGTTCCCCCGAGTGTTGGGGACACTAGGCGGCCGAAATCGTATCGTATTTTTGGGTTTTAACGCTGGATTTTCGATAGCAATGAGCTTTGCCGTAAGATGTAAGATTTTAGATGCTAATTTCTATTGTAGCCTAGAGAAAATTTCCATGTGAATGAAGTACTTTGTTTAGTCATCAATCCAAATCCCTTGAAATGAAATTTGGCTTTTCCTCTATAGGACAACAACATCATAGAAAGAAGGTGGGGGGGGGAGGGGGGGGTCACTTTTTGGTTGGGAAAATTGTTAGGGTTTGGGGGTGGAAAGTCCTTGTATGATTAAAATTTAAAAGAAAAGTATGGCGTAAAGGCAAAGGCAACATGATTTTATTGCATGCACGCCATTGCTCGGAGGAGCATCGTCATGAATGTTCATGAAGCTTCATCATCATCATATGATTCGTAAGACATTTTTATGGTGAAATAATAGAACACGAGAGTAGCCTTTGAAAAATACTACCGATAAAATCCTTTTAGGCCCCACTCGGTGAGTGGCAACTCAATGTCTCTCATTATTGAATTGTGGACACCACGGCGTTGAAAATTACAATGGTGAGAATGACTTTTTTACCCAAAAATTGTTCATTACACCACCGAGACTTGGCCAATACCCATAAAAAATTCGTCGGCTTACCAATCCACCCAACTAGGCCCACTTGGTGGTGAGTGGCAACTCAAATGTCTCATTATTGAATTACGGACATCACGGCTTTGAAAATTACAACGTCGTCGAGAATGACTTTTACCAATAAAATGTTCATTATTACACGGAAGAAGAAGGCATCATCGGAGACTTGAAACAATACCGATAAAATCCGTCATTGGAGACTTACCAACCCCCACCCGATAGGCCCACTTGGTGAGTGGGCAACTCAAAGGTCCTATTATTGATTTACGGACATGACCTTGAAAATTACAAAGTGGAGAAAAATAACAATGACTTTTACATATTAAAAAATATATATAAATAGGACTCCTCAAAAATCTTTCACATGATGCAAGACTCTTTTATTGGAAGGTTTTTTTTTAATTTATTAAGGTTGATGAAATCTTTTTTATTAATATTTAAGGTGCATTCACACTTGATGTTAAGTCAGTGTTAAATAAAAAAATCTAGGTGGCATCCTAGGTGGCATACAATATTAAATTGGTGATAACTTAATGTTAAGTGAATGTTAGCTAGTGAATGTCCTCCCCTTATGTCAAGTTACAAACCAATAAGGGTTTTTTTTTTTTTTTTTAAATTTTTAAAATTAATTTGGTGATGTAGCCACACTCACAACCACCATAGGAAATTAGCCAAATTTGGTTTTGAAAGTGTTAAGAATTCGGCTATATGTTTTGGCAACTAGCTGGAACCTATTTGTCTAAATATGGCGATCTCAAAAAAAGGGAAAAAACTGTAGAGCCCTAAAACCCTAAACCCCTACTTCTGAATCAGCCCACAAGATGTACTTGGGAGAGAGAATTTGGCTCTTCTTATAAAGAGACTAGGATGCAGGGCCCACATATTTCCACTCATGGCTCTCAAGGGACGGAGGGGGGAGGGCTCCAGCCAATCACGAATTACCGAATCAAGCATGTGCGGACACCAATTATTTTATATAAGTAGACAAGCTAGATAGATGCATGCATCTAGACTTCATTCAATTAGGTGAGGGCTCAAGGGTGGGTCAAAGAAGGCACAAAATGCATGCACTTTCAAATCTACAATAAATAAATAATTTGGGTAATTAGTTGAAAGAATATATATTTTTTAATTTAAAATTTTTTAACTAAATTGAGCATGAAGAATGAAATCCTTTGTTTCATGAACCCAATGAAAAGAAGGCTCATAGCCTCATCCATTCATTCATTCATTCATTCATGAGGGGTCCAGTTTTTTTCTTGGGTTTTTCCCCTGTTCCCAATGTGTTCCCATCATGTTCCCATGGGCTTCCCAAGTTGTTTCCCCGAAGATGTTCCCAATAGCACCTCATATTTATCCCATACGGGTTTTGCCCAAAGTTCAACTCTCATGTATGCAAACTAAAGAGGTGGGCACATTTGTTTCTATTTTGCAATTGGAGATCAAAAGAGATGCTTCCATTTGGGAGTGCCCAATGTTACCAAAAATTTGATGATGGGCCAATCAAAATGACTCATTCAACCCAAAAAAAAAAAGTTGTGAGTACACCCATGAACTAATTAATATGAATCGTAGAATGCCACTAACTATCATAAATAAAGGGGCGATGTATGGTGAAAGGAAAATAGCAAGTTTAACCTTAAAAGGGCTCAATACTAAACCATTAACTAACCATCTTATTATACACATAGCATATAACATGGATAATATGATGACATTGGAAATGCCACTTGAAATTCACCAACTTGGAATGGCCACCATCATCCATTGCACTCAATTTGGATTTGTGGCACATTGGATGATACCACATCAAAACCAAATAACCAAAGTGATTGGGATTCATGGTCTTCCTTGGTATAGCCTAAGTCATGTGGAATATTGGGGAGAGGGGGTCCAAATCATGAGGGATGTTGCACCAATTGCATTTCATCCATTACCCGATATAAAAAAATGACCACCAATGGAAGGAAACGTTAGCCCATATGTGGTGCTAATTTGATGAAAACCCATTTAGTCTTACTTAGTTAAGAAGCAAGGTTCAATCAAAGCAAAGTATCTTTAACCACAACTACATCACCAAGGTTCCACCTTGGTTAATTATCATGTAAACCCTCCTACTTCCACCTCACACTACCTAGGTGACTAACCATGTATGTGAGTGATAAGTATCATAGGAAGAAAGGTAGGGAATGTAAATGGTTGCTATGTACTTAGGCAAGTAGATGAATGTGAATGGTTTAGTTCATGGTTAACAATCATGTTCAGCTATGGGACAAGAATACAATGAAAAAGTGTTTCTTGTCCACACACACACACACACCATCCATCCATCCATCCATCCATCGTGGTGAACTAGTGGGTGGTGTGGTTTACTCCGGTGGTGAGTGTGTGGATTCCAACTTCACACAAAGTTCTAGTAATAAATTGTTGTTGTTATTTTGATTGTTCAAAACTCTTATAAACTCACTTCACAACCTCACTCATTTCATACCCTTTTTTTGTTCAAGAGAATATGAACATGATCATTTATTGTAGCTTGTATGTTTCACAACTTGATGCATTTGACTTCACATCAACAACTCATGGCAATCAAGCACATCTTGGGATACCACTACCAAGGAGAGAGTGCATCCATCCAAAGTGGAAACAATTTTGCACTCATGATGGGTCCTTTTATCGGTGATAGGATGACTAGGTCCTTATCATCCTATCACCGATAAAAGGATAGGATGATAACGACCACCATGAATAGGATATCAATCAAAGGACCATACATGATATCAATACCACCAATAGGATGATAAGGACCATCATCAAAGGATTTCCATACCTAGTGTCCAAGAGAAGGGACCTAAATATTGTTGGAATGGTGATATTTATACCCACTTTCTTGGGCACTATCTATTGCACCAAAAAATACACATTAACTTGAGGTTATAACACTTCAACATTAGAAGTAGCTTGGACGAGTTATGATGAGAACAAGTGACTTTCAAACCCTAAAAATGTTTGGTGTTCTAAATAAAGTTTAAGAGGCTACACATTAAGGCTTTACAAGTAAAAGGAAGTAATTATTGTATATTTCATTTATTTCAAAGATCTAGATTATGGTTAATTTTGTTAAGTAGCCCTTTTTTTCTTTTTCTTTTGCAAATCTTGGTTTTAAGTTGCAATTTTAATTAACTATATTAAGTAATATATGTTGTTAATGTATCATAAAAGACAATGGAATGAGCCATGTAATGATAATTAAACATAAATATAAAAATACTATGACTATCTTGGCATTACCCTTGTGTATTTTACACGTTCATTCTAAAATTGGTACAAATAACATTTCATATAGCCCCAACTTGTGAAGTGATCATAATCATTCCTTGTAAGAGTAGCCAAATATATTTAAACATTATCTTGACATTTGATGCGGGGTGTTTTGGTTTGATCATGCAAAACACATGATTTAACCAATGTTGACAAGTTCCCCAATTTATAATTCAAGGGACAAACACAAAACATTATGAAAGAATTAAATGTAGGTTACTATTCCACACAAAAGATACACATGCCCATTGGTGATGTCCAACAACCAACTAATTTTTTTTAAAAATCATCATGCCCCATTTTATTGTGATAAATATGGTTATGACAATAATGTAAATGTTACAAAAATTGGTGTGGCATGTTAGTTGAACCTTTCCACTTTAAGTGGAAGATCTTTAGTTCTTTCATCATTTTCGTATTCATATTGAATGAAGTCATTTCCTATGTTGTGTTCCCAAAGGAGATGCTTGTGTTCCATGGGGAAATGGTTATGTTTCTTTAAGAAATGTTTGCATTTGTCTCTTTTTTTTTTATGAAAAATCATCAAAAAAGGACACAATTTTCTAAAAAAAGAATCTATCACAATTTTTTAATTTTTTCTAATTTGCCAAATTTATGCCTAATAGTTACACATTTATGAGTTCTTTGAAAAATGGTCACTAGTTAAATTGAAATCTACCTAGGGATGCTTGCCATTTTGACTCCATTGTGGAATTGAAAAAAAAATGGTTTATATTCCCTAAGGAAATGGTTGCATGTTCTTTAAATAAATGTTTATGTTCCTTGGGGAAATCGTTGTGTTATTCATAAAGATGTCTAAGTTCTTTGAGGGAGGGAGATGATTTATGGCCTAGGGCAATGCTTTTCCTAAAAATAAATGTGATGAATAGTCTTTTGAAGGTATGTTCTTTAAGAACATCTTTGTGTTCCCCAAGGTATTGGTTGTGTTCCCTAGGAACCTAATTCTGTTTTTGGGGGAAATGTTATGGGAAACGGTTGTGTTACCCTAGGGAATGCCTTTTTTTTAATTTTTAAACTTAGGCTAGAGGATTTTTAAATGAAAAATTGAAATGGCACAGTTTTTTTTTCCTTGAAAAATGTGGCTAAACCATTTTTTCTTCCTTGGCAAACTAACTAGGGAAGTGGGCCAAGTCGCACATCAAAACCATCCCAAGAACAACATTCATTCAAGAAAGTCATTTGAAGAAAAATGTGGTTGTTGGGGCGAATTTTTTTGAATTCGAAACCTCTTACTTGATTAGGTGGTTTTTAACCATTGCACCACAAACTTTTATTTGAAAAAAGGGGGAACCAAAGATAGATAATGCATTTATGATAATTGAGGTATAATAAAAATGTTTTGGCAAAACATTTTTTCAAGTGAGCATTTGTCGAGTGTAGTAATGTCAAGCTACACCTAATGCCACATTTAATTCATTGTTCTTATTTATTGTTTGCCAACTCAAAGGGTTTAGGTTCATGTTCTTGTGACTTGGGCTCAAACCAACAACCTTGAATTGGTGGAATCAACACAAAAACTAGATTGTGGAACTAACATTATGATAGAACCCAAAATATTGAAAAAAAACATGAAAAAAATAAATTGAAATTACTTATAATTTTTTTGAAAACTTAAAATGTAAGGATTCATGATTTTTTAAAACCCAAAAAAATTCAAATATCTCATTAACAAGTATAAACATGATAACACGAATCACACCCGCCTGCTTTTTTACTACTTTTTGAGAATATTCTTTAAATGTTTTTGAAATATTTTTGAAAACATCTTTGAAAAAATATTTAATTTAAAAAAAAATTCATACTATTTTATTAAATTTTATGTTAAAAATTTGGCAAGAAATGTCATTTAAAAAAAATTCAAATTCATTTGTAATAATTTTTACTACTTGAAAACAAATGTTACAATGTTTAATGAGTGTTTTTGTTCATTTTTTATTCATTAGATTAATTTCAAATTAATTCACATGTTCCCATGATATATTTAAAATACAAATACATAACAAATATTACAATTTCAACATCAAATTATATACAACTTTAAAACATGAAAAAACCAAGCAAGCATTAGACTTGCTATGGTATGTGTTATTGTAATTGCACATTAGCATGAGGAGGATTCAAACCCTAATCAAAAAAAGATCTCGCCCACTACCATTCATGCCATACTTGCACCCAAACTAAGTTTGAAAACATGCATACATCAAATTCACAAGTGCTTGCATAATCACACTTACAATGTGACCACCATTTAAACTCAATGAGATTCCATATGTAATCATATGGGAAAAAATCCAAAATCAAAATCAAGCCATATGAAATCCATAAAAATAATCATACGAAACTAATACACCACCAAAAAGGCCATCTTCATCTATCATTTCCATCTGCATTTGCATAGTTAGAAACAAACGGAATTGCATACCAAACCCTCGTAAACTTACATTGTCAACCCATAATGTTGTTATCACTAGTAGGAATGTGGGTCTAATTCACAAAAAAATCTCATTGCCCATTTGTATGAAATCACCATTATTTCACTAAACTATAACTTTAGTAAATTCACCATGGCTCTCAATTAATAATCAACAATAGGTCATATAGACAAGTGAATTCACTAACATATGATCAAATAATAATTTTACATGTCATGATGTAATTAGGTTATATTTGTAATTTCTTACTATCATTATTTTATTTTATTTTATTTTATTTTTCATAGTTTAATCATACATACTATATAGTTGTTGGTATTGAAAGATTTGAACCTTGGTCACTCTAAAGAGATAATCAATTGTCTTTGTCAACCAATTACCATTTAACATTGTAATAAAACATGTCAAAGATTAAATATGTCACAAATACATCAAATTTTTTTATAAATTTTTGAAATATATATTTATTATTACATTTTTTTCGAATGACACACAATAAAACTCATTCTTGAAGTCTTTTCAAAATTCAACACTTGTACATAGTAAATAAACATATCAAATTTCAAAGCATTTAAAGGAGAACACCTTTGAATGCTATTGTTTAAAAACAAATTGAAACACATTTTTTCACGAACAAAATGATTTCATGACATGATTTGTACAAATCAATATTTTTATAATAAACTTTGAAAAGAAGATTAATTTTGTATGTAAAAATAATAATAGATAAATAAATATAATGCAAATATTAATTCCCCACATTTTAACCATTTTAAATTAATAAAATATTATATATATTAAGTTCTTGAATATTACATTACAAACTTAAAATTATATTATGTCCCTATAAAGTATATTTTATTATCATTATCTTAATTTCTAATTTATTACATGTTCATTATGAAATATATTATAAATAATTCACTAAGTATAATTTATTGAAACATATAATAACATTATATTCAAACTTTTCAACATCATATAATGTATTAAATATGTCTTCAATAAATATTTTTTTGTTAAATTATAAAGATACAACATTGTGCATGTGATATAATATTTGTATATTAAAACTAACTATTTGATTTTACATAATGAATATTAAATTTTCACCTTGTTTTGTTTTGTATAGTTTTTTAACATTTTATCAAGTGAAAGCTGAAAATGAAACATAACATTTGTCTAAATTGTATGTAAAATTTAACTCTTACTTAATTTAATTCAATTTAGTTTAAACAATCATGTAATATGTCCTATTGTAACTAATTGATACACTAAAATTTTATAATAAATAATAAATAAGTCTACACATTACAAATGATATATGTAAATTAATTACTAATCATAACCTTATATCCAAGATTGAAATAATATTTTTAATAATACCAAAAATAACCTTAATGAAGTACTTGAACTACAAGTGGACATGATGATTATATAATGATTCAAGGTTCATTCAAGGTGAAATGAAACAAAGGTATGGTGATTTAATTCACTTTTGAAGACCCCATGGGTTAGTGAAATATACCCACCCATCTTCATTCCAAGCAATAATTGTCAAATAGAAAGGGAAGTTCTTCATTGAACAGAAATTTTGAATAGACCACAAGGTCTAAATGAATAGTTAGTTATTTCTAGAATTTAGACGTGATGAAAGCAAAGTTGGAAAAGGTGCATTCATCTTCCACATTACCAAACATCATAACCATGCAAAATTTCACCAAATTAAGTCATTAAAAAAATAATGACCCAAAATCGCATTAAACCTAAGCCTCCCCACAATCTAATTGTTGGGTTATAGTCAAAAGGAAGTTCCATGGCAACCATGCATTGGTTTTTCATGGTTAATTTCAAAAAAAAATTATTGATAAAAAATTTATAGGGTCCAACAATGGCCCAACAAACATATTAAAAGTCCTAAAGTCCTTGGGGTGCCAAAACGTGCTTGAAGTATGGCCATGTGCCATAGAAAAATTATTTGAACTTCTAAAGCAAACCAAACCCAAGAGACTTTAGTTGAACATCTCTTGTGTCAAAAAGTGCCTCTCCAAATTAGTGATGTTTAACCTAAGTGTTTTTAATAGATGTTTAATCCAACTAGGTTGGTCAATGGGATTGGTTTGCTAGGGTTTCTATGATGGTTCAAAAACATCTGACAAGAAATGTTCAACAACTTTTTGACACAAGATATGTTCAACCTAGTTGCCTAGTTGCATTAAACATCTATTGTGTCAAAAAGTGCCTCTCCAATTAGTGATGAATCTTATTACAATTAAAGAAAATTATTCCTTCATCAAATTTGCAATTTCAACTCAAGCCTCCTTGATGACCATGTCCACAACCCTAATACCGTTTATGTGATGCAACATAAACAATTTACTTCCAAAATAGAAAGCAATGTATAGAATTTCATAGGTAGGTTGTGTGCACCATGTCAAACACAAGGTATATTGTATTGCACATGTTCAATGAATTCAAAGCAAAAGTTATTAACAAATAAAATATCAAGTGTAAAATAAAAATGATTTTATTGCAATAGATCTAAAGACATCAAAACATGTTCATAAACATGGAACATAAGATCAATAATGCACCTTGGTTTTTATCACAACCAAAACACACCAATTTACAATAATGAAAAGAAAGTTCAAACCATCAACATCAAGAAACTTAACCAAGAAGCCAAAACCAAAAATAAACCAATTAAACTAAGTAAAAAAAGTAATCACCAAAGTAACTTAATAATTTTCTCCTAGTCCAATAATTAATAACCCTAACTAATTAAACTTGAATTTTCAACACTACCCCTCAAGTTCAAATCCACATCTAGTACATAAAACATATTTTAAAATTTTCACAACTTGTTTATACCTAAAGACTTAGTGAAAATGTCAACAACTTAATTTTTAGTATTGGCATGAATAAGATCAAAACCTCCAACTAAAACATTTTCCCTCACAAAATGGTAATGCATTTCAATGTGCATAGACCTAGCATGATATATTGAATTGTTAACAAATAAATGACAATTATACATTCATCAATTGTCCTACGTCTATAAACAATTTTCATAATTAAAGTAAAACACTTGTAGCCATTGTTGCATTACATTACTATTAGTTGTTTATAGTTGCTCCAACTGACAACACCACTTCCAAAGGAAAACATGAAATCACTAATTGATTTCTTGTTTGAAACATTACTAACCCAATCGACATTGATGTACCCATGTACTTTCGATTTCAATGTTAAACAATTATCAAAGATTGACATATATGGTTCTCAAACTAGTTCTTTGTTTGGTTATCACTATGAGAACTAGTGGGCATTAGTACAAGGGATAATTGATTGCCTAATTTTCAGCCATGTGAAAACTAACTCCCCTTTAATTTAAAAAATAAGTTGAAACCAATTAGGTTTTATGAAAAAACCTACATCTAATTCTTAAGGTAGTGCATAGATTAAGGTTGAGATTAAGGAAGCAATTCGGATTAGGGTGCCATTCATTTAGGTTAAACATTAGTTTAGATTAGTTTATAGTTCATGTCAATGCCTCTTAGGAGATAATGGGAAAAAAAAAAACTTGTGAGGTATATTTTTAAATTCATGAATGTTGTTCATGATGTTTTGTGTTTTGTTGCTTTTCATTTTTAATTGTTTGAACTTTGAACTTTGTATTGTGTATTTGTGCTCCTTGTGGGTTGTCCATTAGTGTTTTTCACGATTGCTTGTTAATGTTCCTCTTGCCATTTCCTACTTGTGTTCCTTTGGATGTTGTTTGTTGGTGTTCTTCTATGTTTCTTCTTGATTCTGTTCATTGTTACTTGCTAACGTTACCTATCATTATGAATTGCTACCATTGCCAAAATTTCATACCAAGTATTTATATCACCCTTGTTGGTGTTATTGTTTATCATTGCTTGCTAATGTTACTTGTGTTGTTATCATGTTAGGTACTTTCCTTCCATTCAAGTTATGCCCTTGTTGGTGTTATTGTTTATCATTGCTTGTTAATGTTACTTGTGTTGTTATCATGTTAGGTACTTTCCCTTCATTCAAGTTATGTATAGGTCATGGACATTGTCTTCAAGCTTCATAAACATGGTCAGTAAGCAAGGTAGAATTTTTTTTAAATTGTTTTCTTTTTTTTGTCTTTTGTTTTTCTACTTGATTAGTGTTTCTATTTGATTTTATGTTTTTCTTCTTCTTGTTTTGTTTTCTTGCTCTTGCTTTAACCCACTTATGTTGAATGCAAGTATTGGAGTTAAAATTCACGAGTCTTTTTCATTGCTTGACTTCAAGTAGTTGTGAAGTGAGTTTGTTTTTCCTTTATTTATTTACTTTTCTTGTTGTCATTAGTGTTTTTATTTAACTTGTAAAACGAGCTTACTTTTTTTGCCCTTATTATCCTTGATTTTTTTCTTTTTTAAAACACAAAGTTCTTTTTGTATTTTTTCATGTGTTTTTTTTTTCATTTTTTCTTATTTAAAAAAATTAATTACTTTTGTGTGTGTAGGAGTTATATTAATTTTTCATATACATACAAAAAAACATACCAAAAAATTCATTAAATTATTGTGTCAACAATAACAAATATATTGATCCTAAATGTTTTCAAGTCATGTGTTTTGTCTTTTGTTGGAATAGTTTAGTTCTAATTTCAAGCCCAAAAATTAATATAAGAAAGGGCTTAAGTTTATAAAATATAGCAAATGAAATAATTGCATGAAAAAAACATGTGTTTGTATACCATTATATTCTTGCCAAAAAGTTTAACAAGGAAGTGTATTGTTTTGCCATAATAAAAAAGGAGAAACAAAAAAAGGGAAAAAGTTTAATATATTTGGTAATTTTATTTCCAATTTTTTTGTTACAAATGAATTTTTCAAGAAAAATGATGTGCAACAGACACAATTTTTGGAGATTTAGGGTTCCTAATTGTGAAAAATCGTTTGCCTTTGTAGTTTGTGCAAAATGTTTAGTTAAAACATTTCAATATGCATTTGTGTCCAAAAGTTGTTTTTCTTTACAAAACATAGTTTTCACAATATTTCTTGCACAAGTTAATGAAAAAAAACATCTATATGTTTTGCTAGCATTAACAAAATGTGATTGTGCAACTCCAAGCTTTGACCTTTAGATGTCAAAAGGTGCACATGACATTTTTACGTTATTGATAAAATTTTTGGGGGCTAATTAGTAGCCAAAAAATGTTGTTTTGAACATATTGAGGGAACATATACTATTGTTGATTGAGTTCTTTGACAAATATGCTTGAGGGAAAAAAATCTTGCTTATGTGAAAAATGAGGGGTCTAACCTAAATACTATGACTATAACATTAAAATCAATTATAAGCTGTGAGGTATTAGGTTTGGGGGAAAATTTCTATGGAACTTGTTTTGGGGAAAATTTCTATGGAACTTGTTTCAGGCATGCATTTTAAAAACATGTCAATATAATACAATGGATGAAAAAGTCTACAAAGGTTTGAAAATTTTGTGTATCAAGTCTACACAAGGAGATTTGCAAAAATGTATCACTCAATTCAAAAAATCAAGGAAAGGTAGACATGAATGGAATAAAACATGTAATGTGAATACCTTAGGGAAATTGAATACCCCAATGAAACAAAGTATCTTTTTATTTTTACTTAATAATTTTTTATTTGCATTTCCTTTTGAAGTTCTAGCACAAAATATAATTTAAACTTTCTTTAAAAAATATTTGTAGATTAATAAAGTCATTTTTTTTAGGAAGCTTTGTAGTTCAAAGAAGCTATAATACTTTGTTATAATAAATAAAATACTCTGAGGATGATGACAAGAATGCCACCTCCTTTGACATGGCACATTTCCCAAATTATTATTGATTGTTTTGACCTTATTGTATCTGTTTGAATTTTGAATTAGTCTAGGGATCATTAGTTGTTAAAAGATGCATTGAATTTTGCCATATCCGTGAATCTAAAATCCAAAGATGAAACTGAAACTACAACTTCCTTTGATAATTTAATGGATGAAGATGCAAACGTTGTTTTTGAGTTAACATGTTTGGCTTCCAACATAAAATAAGAAGTTGTTAGGGTTTCAAAAAAAATCCTTTCCTTTCTAAATTGCAAAAAAAAGGTTTATAATATGTTCTCTTTGATGTTGGACATTCAATGTAAAAATGTTTTTCTAGTGTCTTCATTTATTCACCATGAGCAAGGGATATTGATAACTTTAAATAAGAACCGAAACTAGCTAATTCTCAAAAAAAGAGGAGAACTACTCAACATTGGTTGCAAGAATTCCATCTTGGTCGATGCTATTACCAAATCTAATTCAAGAGAATAGATGCTTTCATTAGAATTTGGAAAACTTTGTTATTGTATTTCTTTGTTATAGCACAATAGCTAGCTACATCTAGGCCAACAAATTCTCATAAGCATTGGAGTCTTTTGAGACATGGGTCCAACATGATGTAGTTTCACTCAATGCCTTGTCAACTTACAATTGTTTATTCCTTCCAATTCCTTTGAATCTTGTGTTTATCCCCTCCACAAGCTTGCTGCAGCTTTGAATGAGGAGGACACAATTTAAAAACTCTTTAGTGCAATCAAACATGATGACTATTTTTTCCTCTTGCCACTAGGAATACAATAGAAACTCAAAAACTCAAGATGAAGATTCTATATACTAAGTTTTGGAGAATTATTGTATACTTATCAATACCCACCGTTGGGAGCTGATGAAGTCAATGGGAAGTCATGTGAGCTTGCCACTATGAGGTATTGGAGATCGTGATGATGGTCTGACACTTTCTTATGACTCTCATAAAGGTTATGATTACACTCATTAGATGTTCAAAATGTTGTTGGGAAGGTTTTTCTGCAATCTCATAAATATGATTTCTGTGTTGGTCATGCACATTTAGAATTGAAATGTATTACATTATCACATAGCGTCCGATATTATTACTGATAATTGATTCTAATGCTAAATGGTAGCATATCATACATTGCCTAATGGATAGGCACATAATCATTTGCCAAGTTGAGATCCTGCTAAGAAATAGGGAGAGGTGAATTGAGAAGTTGATATCAAAAAACCTCAATTGTCTTTGTGGTGATGTTGGGTTTTACTGGCTTTTGGGATAACTCCAGCATTCACTGTCCATTCCCTTCATCCAAACTCCTTGTTAGAGTGTTGATTCTACAATGGACCAAAATTGTCCTTGGATTGATATCTGGCATGCCACAGAAGCTAGTTAGAAATAAGATCTTGGAGAGTTTGCAATAACTGCCATGAAAAACCTTGTTCACCACAGGATCGTGTCTTCAGTAGCCTGGGTGACAAGTCAAATTGCACTCACATATGTTGATTACTCTTTCTATGGTAAATGACCAGTTGATGGCAGATTCCCTATTCATTTTACACAAGGACTCACAGCTCTTTATTCTAGAAGACTTTACTTCCCAGCCATCACAACGCCCTTTCGTATTTCCGGTGACAAAGATTCATGAAAGTTCAATGTGCGAGACAACACTTGAGCAAGGTGCCATTAGATGTTACAATATGACTGAAGTAGACAGTACAGGGCAGAAACTGAAACTGAAACATATGCCTTTGAGTGAAGTGCAAGATTGGTTTGGGCCTAAGAGGAAATTAGAAAGCAAAAACAAAGAAGTAATAGGCTGGAACAATTGCCCTTGAATTTGCCAGAGGAAACAGTGATGAATCAGCTGAAATAACTCAACATACCAGGAATGGTCCAAGTCTGGACCAACAACCAAATCAGTGATGTACAAATAGTAACTCTGGCAATTCTTCCTTAATTTAGAAGTAGTGAACAACCATGACTAGCTTTCACTGTTGGGCAACGAGGTTGTTCTGATTCATTGGACAGTTGGTGCTCTACTAAGAGTGCATGTATTCTTGTTACTTGCACTCAGTCGTTGCCTAAGATGAGCTTTCCATAAAGATGCCCCTAAATTAGTGACTTAAAACCCAGGGCTAGATTAGTGAGGGCCTGGCTAATATTTTCAAGAATGGCTCTCATGGGGGAAAAAGAACTAACAAAGGAAGACCGGCTGAGAAATGGAACCTAAGATAATAAATAAATGTTAGTTGGTAACACAACAGACCATCTCTGTGGGCTTTTAGGAACTTGTGATGAACCAAGTCATTCATATAATGCATGACCCCAATAGAGAAACTGCCAAAAATGCATCCATATTTCACAAAATACAACTCTCTTCAAGTAAGACTTCTGTTTCAAAATGCTTCAGTGAAAACCAGGTCCATATTGGAAGCTAGAGCTGATCAACTTCTAAAACAGTGAAGATGAATATTGCCCATTTATATTAAGGTTCTAAAGAGAGAACACATACTGCATGTTGCTTGCTGATTGTGAAGCTCTGTTGTATTACGGCCACAACATCTGGTGTAAGTGTGTTATTCTACAACCACAAGAGAAGAACACAGTGACCAGAAATTCGTACAAGCATACAGCTTAGACAACCACCACCTGAAGGACCAGATAAGAAAGGTCATAGCTCAGCAAATATTGAGATGCATATAATCACACTATAAACTGCATAATACATTTTCCAGAAGCAATGCCACATGAAAGGAACAGTGGAGAATACATATTGATCAATCTCAACAAGGTTAGAAATCCATAAAGGCCACAGGAGTGGTTCAAGAGTGATGCAACAAACAGGGGTGAATTCTGAGGAGCCCTTGCATACTTGAAGGCACCTCCAGACCACCCATCAATGCTTCAAGTACCACTTGCCGGACATAAATTCAGACCACCCGAGCTCAGTGTATTGAATCTTGTAGGATTCACAAAACATAAATTTATGTCATAAGGATTGTGATACACATCACTTATAACTGAAAGTCCCAACATGTCTCCAAACCACCCGCAACAAGCCAGTCCAAAATCACCAACAACATTCTCATAAAACAAATAGAGGATTTTTACTGATTGGAAACTGCTTCAAGCAAAAGCTGAAACAATGCTTCAAGAAGAATTTGATCAAGTAGTCATACTGGTGGTGGCATTGGTGCAACATATACTTGCTCAATGCAAATATGCTGACAAAGCAATCGGGCAACCCTCATCTTCTCCTGCGACACCTGGCAAATCAAAATATGGGAATCTCTAAAGGTAAGCTAATCAAGCCTAGGGGCACAGACAGGGACAACGCAGCTGTGGATGGACTGCTAGATGTATTTGGAGATGAGACGAAGAAGCATTAATTTCCCAACTTTAGGAAACAGATGTACTTGTAAGAAACTTGGGGCTGCTGACTCCACATCCAACTGAGAGGATTTTAGATCCAGAGCTTCATGAAATTGGCTGCTTGCACAAAGAAGCCCCACAATAATCTCCATCTGCCAAACAACATTGCCTTGCAGTTGAATCCCTCACCTTTAACTCTGTTACTGCTGTCATTGACACATCAAACATGTAAACTTAACCTTGATAGAATCTTCTTGGAACTCAAATCTAGCTCCTTCTCTCATGGCCACAGTTTTACAATTCCTAAACTTGACTGTATGAGCCTGAAGAGGTCTACCTTTGGTTGTGGGGCTATGCTACAAGGATAAAAGAGGCTTGCCCATCACTAAATGCCAAAGCTTTGGTAACACTAATAGCCCCAACCTTGATGAAGTCCTGTTACATACATAATGTGGTGCTAAGTATCCCCATTCCACCCTGTTATTTAAGGTGGCATCAGTGACCATTTCCCAATAAGACATCTCCATTTCCTCACAGATGGATAAATGTGCATTACAACTCAAAGGTGTACAGAGTCATTTAGCATACCAGATAACCAAACAAGAAACTTATGTTGTGATTAGGCCATGCCAGTGCCACAAGGCCCCTATACACCCAGATGACACAATTGTTAGATGTCTACCTGGAATAAGCAAAGAATGCCCAAAAGGAAAAAAAGAAGTGGAAAAGCAACATTGCTTACCTTATAACTTGAGGTTCCAGGGGCTGGTTGCCAAATTAATTGATCAAGAGCTCTTGAAAAAGTGGCTGCACATACATAATGCATAAGAACACGTGGAACCTTTGACCAATCAACAACTACTTGTGCTTGTAAGGGCTTGCTTGTAACAATCTTTGGTGATATCTAGGGTATGCAGGCCCTGGACCAAAGATCAGCTTCTCTGAACATATCTGGAATGATCATGTGGAACAAGACCAAACTAGAGGAACTCCTTGCCCTAGTTTTCCCAAATTTCCTCACCCTCTGCTGTTTACCTTACCAAAACATGCATTGATATTTATCACAAGACCAACCCTGACAGAAGGTGGCACAGAATATCAAAACATGGTCAAAGTACCTTCAGAAGTGCCTGTTGGTGAGGACTCAGGTGTGGGTTCACTAATACCTATAATAACACCCATCACAAATCATTAGAACAGTGACAGATTTTCAAGCAGCAAACAAATATCTGAAATAAAAAAGCTGCTATTGTTCTCGGAAGTCCAATAATAGGCGCATATCCAAGAGCTACTATTTGTTCTTGTGCAAGATAAAGTATGAGTAAATTTGGTGAAGTTGAAAACAGAGACAAGGAAAACAAACTGAATCTTACAACTGCTTACCATTACATCCAGAAATCTGTTCACCAGAACAAATATCATCCCAATCACAAACCATTCATATATTAGTATATTCACAATGACAAGACAAAGGACACAAGACAGATCATATGTTTGGGAACATCTCAATCCTCTTAAAGTCAAAGATAAAGAAATATGCTAGGAAGCCCTAAACAGCATCTGGGTTGAGGCCTGAGAGAAAAATAGAGCTCTGAAAAATAAATATATAAAGATCTGAAAAAAAATCCATAAGTTCTTATAGCACCAAACATAAAATGTTGGAGTAAGACAACTTCATAGCAGCACACCCCACAGATTACTTAAGCATACCATGGATCTCAGAAATTAGTTGACGGACTCACTTTTGTACCATAAATTCAACAGTCCACCATCATGCTGCCTTGTAGAAATTCTCAACCTGTGAATTTCAGTAAAGCCAACCAGATATAAAGACTTATTTGAAGAAAAACCTGGAATGTCGCCCAACTTCTTGACAAACAAACATGCAAATTTTGCTAATATCAAACAAAAAGTGTAGTGCTACTTTCTGAGTAAAAGGACATATGATTCTCCAGTATGAAGCCAGAATCCACAAGATTACATGACTCCGTAGGACTAAATGGCATTTGTCCAATCTGATCAACCATTGATGCAGCAACTACATGTTACCACACAACTGTTCAAATATAAACAACATCGTTAATCTTGTCTTGCCCTGATAGAAGTGTGGTATTTTTCCTCAAGTGATACTCTCATCAATAGCTATTGCTTAGAAAATGACAAGAAGAGGGGACCTGACACTTACCCCTTGTGAGAGGGCAGAGAAAACATATTCACCCAAAAAAAAGATTGGCTCTGCAAATCACCAAAACATGATTCAATCACGCAGATATTCCTATTATGGCAAATTAGGAATCTGACTCAATGATTGAACTCTAGGACATGCATACAATCTCACCAGGACTAAACTGATAGTGAAATCCTTGGGAGGCTCACATGGAGTGCATCAGTCTGTCCTAATATGTAAATGATAGAGAACCAGGATTCTGAACCCACAATAGAAAACCCACTAAGAATGTGCTGCTTCTGTGAGCACCATTTTCTGCTAATGAACATGCCCAGAACCTGCTCTTGAAAAATGTTATATGCAGTCATTTTAACTGTGGTTTATTTAGCACGTGCCTAAGGTATTCTGGGAATTAACAAACTAGTGAGCACAAGAAGTTACTTACAAGTGGATGAAACTGTGAAAATGCCCTCAAACTCCATGGAAGAATTGGTCCCAGCAGCACCACAGGTGGCCAATGGAAGACTATGACAACATTGCAACCCTATAGCCACATGACATGCAAATAGCCAGCCGATGATTTCTGCAAAAATCTCCCTCACTCCACCACCACCACCAAGACTCATTCTGCTTTCACCATCACAAAAGGGTAACAACAGATGGATCCTCCAGATTTTCTAAATCTGCTCAATTGCCAGCCTGAAAAATGTGAAATGCCATTTTCCTGAACAGGTTTCATTCAAATTTGGTGAAATTTTCATTTGCACATGGAGCTATCAATACTTTAAGGTGGTGGGTGTTCAAAGTAGATGTGGCAACGCACTCCCTGATGTTCATTGCAAGTTAACAAGAGGTGCAAGTTACTAAGGCTAGATGCAAATCGTTTGTGAACGTGGACAAAGCTTAGCTTGAACTGGGAACGAAATTGCAAGCAACAGCTGCAGACCTAGCTAAATTATGTCGGCTGCACTTTTTCCCTCAAATTCATCTTGCATTCAAACGACCTAATTATATGATAAAGATCTATTATATGATTTTGTTTGAATCTGCCACAAGAGGCAGAACAATTACCCAATGAGCCGCTTGTTTACTCCTAGGGCAGCCACTCTTGGCTGTCCCTTTCTTGCTGCTTTCTCTAGCAACTCTGGGCTTAGACTATTCTGCTCCTCGTAGGGATTGCAGTATTGTAAAGAGATTTGGCTGGCTGTAAGCATATGTAGGAAGAAGACTTCCACAATTCTTTCCCAAAACAAAAATACGCGAAGTCTAAAGGATGCAAAACTGACAACCCAATACAAAGATAGGGATGTGCAAAAGAGCCAGGATTAAGAATCTCACTTGGCCGCGAAAAGGCTCCAGATTGCAGTTTCCGAAGCTTCGTACCCTGTGTCTGCATTGAAGATCTTTGCAGAAGCTCAAAGCCGAACCCTCTAACCCTAACCCTAAATGCTGTGCACGGAAAGGCCGAAGCCCTAATTCATGTTCCCCAAAGTTCCCCACTACACCATCATCCCTAAACTAAGTTCCCACTTTCGATCCCCAATTCACTTTTGCACGTTCTCAAAGATCCCAATGACTTGAGGCTTTTGAACCCGATGATATGATGGGTAGGACCCTCTAGAATAATGGGTGAAGAGGTCGGGCGAAACCCTAATTTATGTTCCCCAAAGTTCCCCACTACACCATCATCCCTAAACTAAGTTCCCATATTTAATCGCACATTCACTTTTGTACTTTATCAAAGATCCCAATGACTTGAGGTTTTCGAACCCGATGATATGATGGGTCGGACGTTCTGGAATAATGGGTGAAGAGGTCGGCTGAAACCCTAATTCATGTTCCCAAAGTTCCCTACTGCATGATTATCCGTAAACTACAAGTTCCCATTTTCGATCCCCCATTCACTTTTGCACTTTCTCAAAGATCCCAATGACTTGAGGGTTTTGAACCCGATGACATGATGGGTGCGACCCTCTGGAATATTGGGTGAAGAGGTCGGGCGGAACCCTAAAACCCAAGCCCTAACAAAAACGGCTGAGGGTGTTGCGGTGCGGTTTTTCTCTAGTCTCTTTTGTTGCAACGCAGCAGGCGTGCTGTGTGCGATATTTTCTTGTCGCTCCTCCGTCGTCATCAGCAACCATGGTACTTACGCTGAGATTTTCTATTCCCCTTTCGTCCCTCTTCCTTTTCTTGACTAGAAGGACGTTTTGTATTCGGGCGTAAGATTTGAAAGTTTGTCGGTTTGGTGTGTTGGTTTGTTTTGTGTGTTGTTTGATTCGTTTGTTGTCTCGTCTCGTCTCGTGTTTTGTTTGTTCCTGGGAAGAAGCGTGAGGTAATGTTTGAAGTGGTGGATCTTGTTCCAGTAGCATGTTTCTTAGACTCCGAGTTCTGTCAGTCTTTCGCTGATATCTGTATTCTCAGATTTTGGAAGATGTTTTCTTTGGCGGCTTTGGGTTGTGTGTGTGTCTCTCTCTCTTTAAAAGGCTCTTGGCCTTGACCTTAAATAAAAGGTACCATCGTCAGTCTGGTCTATCTCATAAAAGGTGTGTGTACCTGGTAGCGAAATACAGTGCAGTAGGCTCCAGTAATCTCGAAATGTGCATGTCAGACACCAGGACTGTAGTGCTTTTCAGATATCATTCAGAATTCAGGGTTTATACCTCTGGGCTTTTTTTTAAGGCAGCATATTAACTTGGCTGTTGTATGGTTGTCTACAGGGTAAGGGAACAGGTAGTTTTGGCAAGCGCCGGAACAAGTCTCACACGCTGTGCAGGCGCTGTGGTCGCCGCAGTTTCCACATTCAGAAAAGCCGGTGCTCAGCTTGTGCTTATCCTGCAACACGCATTCGCACCTGTAAGTCCTTGATCCATTACTTGTGTAACTAATGGGACCATGGATGTGGTACACTGGGTTGTGAAATGCCATGAATTTTTGCACAATTGATTTTTCTCTCACAGGGTGTCTTGATTGTAGATATATCTTAGAGTCATTTTGTGTTCATTAGTCATAGTGCTGGTTGCATCTTACAATAGTATTCACAATTATTGAATTGTGTGATGATTTATGCTGTTGAACTTTCTTTTCTTTGTGCCTTTTTGGCAGACAACTGGAGTGTGAAGGCCATCCGGAGGAAGACAACAGGAACAGGTCGCATGCGCCATCTGCGGAACTTGCCCCGTCGCTTCAAGAACAATTTCAGAGAAGGTATGCACCTTTCATAGTAGCAGAATTAACCCTGCTTCTCTCTCCTTGCACAATCATTCAAAATTGCAATATCTACGCCTCCATTTGTGGTGAAGCTGCTCTCCATACACTTCTGCTTCTCTTGTACTGTTCTGAAAATTGCTGGACTTGAAACATTATGATCTAATTTGCCTGCTTTGACAAGAACGTCTGCTTATTTGATGCAGGCTCCCAGGCACCACCACGGGTGAAAGCAGCTGCAACTTAAAACTTGCCTTATTGGATAGTTAAGGCTGGAATGTAGTTGTCAGAGTGATACCCAATGCTCACATAGTTGGGAGCTGATTGGGAGCTGATGTAATGATCAAAGACAATTTACAGGGATTTGTTTCTGCTTCTGGTTTTGTTGGGTGAATGAAGCAGCTTTCAAGGCTACAATGCTAATTCCAGAGTGGTTCTTCATGGGATTTGGTTTGAAAGTATACTCCATTCCTCTTGTTGCTCAGCAAGTTTTTCATTTGACAATAGTTTGTGCACACATCAGGTTGCATGGATTCACCCACTGTTGATTGATGCATTCTAAATGTACCTTGCGGCTTAGGACTTCTAGATCAATCTTTTTGTGTCAACTATGCATTTCATGTTACAATTTGCCAGTTTCTTGTGTTATTGCGTTGAATTAATGTGCGTAATTTTAAAGATAACCTGAAAGCAACTTCCAGGAACCACACCTCAACTCTAAGCATTTGGAATTCCTTTTAGATGAATGTGACTTCTTTTGTGTTTTGTCTGATACCATAAGTTGGACGAGCTCACTTAAAACCCTCTTCTGTCTTTTGTTTCCTAAGTTTGTTCTTCCCTGCTGTCCTTTTCTGTGTGTTTTGTCTATACTGTTGTGTCTTTCCTTCTTCGGAATTCTCTGTGGCTTGTTGAAGAAGTGCCAACCTTGCTTTGATTTTTCTTAATCCCAAGAATGGAGATTTCTTGATTCTTATGATAGATATCTGTTTCCTAAGTTTTGCAACCTCGCCTGAAAACCTGGCAAAACTTGTAATTGATTTCTCAATTAATCCCAGCAATGGACCACAAAGACAGGTATTTGAAAGGCAGATCTCTTACAGTAGGCCCTTGACTGAGGGAAACTTACTTTGAATCTTAAGAGAAGTTCTTTGGGCAGCAGCTCTGCTTGCTTGGCAGTTTTCTGCTATGTTCTTTGCGGCATGCCAGCACTTCCTTTTCGCGGTTCACTGGTGCCAGGACCCTTTTTCCTGATCCACAACAGTTCATAAATACAAATCAAACTGCTTGTTATCATGAAAACTCGTTTTGCAAAATGTGAAAAAGAGCCTTCAAATTTATTTAGTCTTTAATGATTTGTCATGGGGAAGGTAATCCTGCCTTCCAACATAAGACCTGGAAAGTACAATGGGAATAGAAACAAAGCTCAAATTCTTAGCTATCTGTGTAGGAGACATGAAGGTTCTTAGTTACCTTTTAATCCACATTTGTGTTCCTTTGGAGGTTGCGGGTTTAGCAAAGTAGTACCTTCCACCTTGCTGCCCTGCCTTTGGTGAACCACTGCTTTCCATGTGAAGTTCAACATGTAGTTTCTACAGTCTTGCAGCAGTTGCAAGCTACCATAATACAAAAAGTTAGTTCTAAATGCCAACACAAATAAAATAAAACAAACTAATGTGAGAACTATAGTATTCTGCATCTAAGTACAATATATTATTATCAGTCTAGAGGGTTTAGGGTTTAGGTTTAGGGTTTAAACCCTAAACCCTAAAAATGCAAATCACATAACACACATAAGTTTTACAACCTATACATATCGCTTGTAAATATTCTTCTTTCATACAAGATTTTTTTCTTCCATTCTTTCAAAGTTCTTCATACAATAATAATAAGAGGTCCATCTCTAAATCCTCCTTTCACAAGACCACACAAAGTTCGCATTTCTCCCATCAAAATAGGCTCTCTCTTATTTTAATCCATTCACAAATTCGTTTGTCAATTATTCGTAATGGTTTCATCCTCAAAATAAAATAAAAGATGATAAATAATCTATCACTAGTAACTGTGTGATTATTAACAAGGTTTTTTTAAAGGAATTTCAATGATAACCAAGGTGGTTGGGTCTAATTTTTTTTTTTTAAATACCAAAATATTGTCATATTGTCACCTTATTTTGGATTACATTACATAGTCATATTTAACTATGTAAAAACACAAAAGAGATGAAATTAATGAAAATTTAAAATTGTAATGGTCTAAAATATGGCACATATAAAATATTTGACACATTTTGACTCATTAATATTGATGAAATCAAAATAAAGGACAAAAAAAATTTCATTAAAGACAAGGGCCTTTTTGTCCTAAGTGGTACATTTAAAGGAATTTGGACCCGTCTAGAGCTTCCTAGTCTAGAGCTTCTTAGTGTAGAGCTAACATGTGGCAGCTTGTAAAAATTGTTGAATTTTTTTTAGTCTTACCATTTTTTGAGCAAAAATGTGGTTACTTTGTGTTTTTTATGTTAGAAAGTTGTTGGCTACAAGGTTGTTACTTTTAGTTTTGGAAGCAACCATATGCTCCTACAAGTAAAAGGAATCGCAAAAATTGTGAAACCAAAGTAGAAAATTGGTATCCAAAATATTAAACAAGTGGAGTTTATCTCATATAAACCTTAGAAGCAAAATCTCTTAGGGGAATTTAACCTTGATCCAAATTGGATTTTGCCCATTGTAGCAAGAAATAGGCATGCAAAACAAACACACATAATTATTACTTTAGTAAAAATACCAAACATATACCAATTGTTGACAAACACATTCAAAAACCAACAAGTTATAAACTACAAAAACAAAATTTGAAGCCAAAAAAAAGGTTTAGAAAATGGGGCAACAAAGCATTTCCCTTTCCCTTCCAATAGCTGTAAAATGTGACAATCTCTATAGAAATGGAGCACATTTGGTTTATGCAAAAACCACTAACAGTTTCTAACATGTTGTGTATAAAAATTCCTAGTTTGAATATTCTAGTTTCTCTCACTTTTTGCCTAAACCTTAAACTACCACATATGGCTTTTAATGCTAACCACTTCAAAAGAAGTGTTCATCACACCTACTTAATTATACCACTAGAAAACCTCTTCCATCAAATGCATGATTTTAAAGACTCCTATATGCCTAGACTTCTACAATTCATACATCCTTGAATTGTCATCAACTCTTGGCACCAACCCTTCATACAATTCAACAAGCACATTGCATTTAGTTCAAATAATCACTTGCACAACAAAAGAAAAAAAACAACAATTATCTACTAAAAGTCCAAAGGAACACATAATCTAATCACTTAACTTCTCTTTCACTCTTTAAATCCTTGATCATTGGCCATTTCACATACTTCAGACATAGTTACCTCTTAATTGTAGCTCCATCCTCCTCCACTCAAAACCTTTCCACAATAAGCCTTGCATTACACATAAATTACAAACACTTCTACTTTCCTTCACTTGCTCTCATGAGTACATTTGCAACTATGGACAATCTTAGAAAAACAACAATACTAAAACACCTTTCATTATTCCATGAAATAATTAGACAGTGACAAATAGTAAACAATAAACCCTATTCGTGTTCAAACATTGAACACTTAGCAGTTACTCCATATCTACTTACAACACCTCTCATCTTCCACACTTCCCAAAACCATAACCATAGAAAGCTTAATGAATTTTAGCCATTCATACAACTTATGAAAAATAATTTGATTATTAGTTATCAATGCCCACATCTTTGAACATGGGTTGTAATTAATGTTGCAACATGAAACAACATAGTCATATTGAAAAAAATGTTTGTTCATCCATTTTAGCCTCATCAAGCAAGCAAGAGATAAAAATGTTCCTCCCATGACAATAATGCGCCTTCAAAATACCCAATTGTGCAAAAAATATGTGTTTAACTTTTGGTTAAATCCAAAACTTGGGGTAAATAATGTTAGTGGCATTCATTATTTCATGTGGCAAAAACCTTTTTTCTAATTTTTCACTAAGGCCATGAACGACATTGCTGCATTTTTTTAAAACATTTTGCACAACCACCAACTAATCCATCTTTGAAACCTAACTCAGACACCTTATTAGTGTGTAACATTTACAACATGTAATTCCTACCATAAAACTGAAATGTTGAATATTCAATCTTGAAATTGATCCAATAACCCAAACATGATGTAAAACATCATTATAATGGTCCATAATGTCCATAAACTGTCAAAAGTCATTATGCCCATACCTTGCTTGCTCGTCACAATACATCCAATAAACATCCCCTTGACAATTCTTGATAACAACCACAAAATAAAAATAAAGGTATCTCAAGTTTGAGCAAACTTATAAAGACCTTGAACACATTCTAAAATAAGGATGACGTAAATAAGACCCAAAAATTTCAATATTGCAAAGTAACTCCATATTTGCCTTGGTAGATTCCTTTGACACTTGTTCTTGAAACATTTAAATCACCAAGGTTTTATATTCTTCAAAATCCACTTGGTAGGAGAAATCATGGAGGTCTAACATGTCTTGACATTGCAAAGCATCTTCAAAACTTTATGCTCCAAAGATTCAACCAACTTGCATTTATCACAACATGCTTATGGGGGTGTACAATAATAATTATACATAGATTTTAACAAAGCTTCAATCTTGAAAATTAGTGGCAGCCTGGAAAGTGTTTGAATAACAAGATTGGTTTGATGGGCAACATAATGCACCCATAGCATGAAGGGCACATGTTTTTCCTTCAAATGTGGGATAAGACCATTCTTAGCCCCTTGAAAAATTGACACACCATCAATACCGAAGTTGGTCAATTTGGAAGTCATATCAATCTTGAAAAGGTTTCCATACTGTAACAAGTTTGCCACGATCACCTTAATTGGGTTGTTTGTAGTAGCATAAAACAACATTTGTGCCAATGTCAACAAAATAGGTATGCGCTTACAACCTTCAACCACATACATATGAACATCAATCCACCCCTAGCAATCCATAGTAATGACTTCATCAATGGACATATCTAAAGGAACTTTGCTTATAGAACAACCAATTGTGTTATGTGAACACAAGTTTTTACCATGCATTCGAACATTATACAAGCACTTGTGTCACTCTAATGCTGTCAAGGGCTTTATAGGACTTGTAAAAAATCAAAAAATTCCATCATGCTTTCGTAGTTTATAATTTGGGGCCCATGTTTCAAGAGATGATAAATTGTCACGAAGTACACAAATTCACATTTGTGCTTAGAATTTGATCCATTTTGGAGATGGTTTGTACTAGAACTTTTACCATGCAATGTTGTAAACTAATACTCATTCTTGGCATGTTAACTAGTTGAACTAAGTGTTACCCTTGGCCTAATTGTAAAAGCATTTCAACGATTTGCATGTTTTTAAAGGCTATGAAACTTGGGGACAAATAATTATTTGTGTTCTTTACATCATACAAATTCTACATCTAACCATTGACAATTTACCATTTGGACCAACAACCATTTCTACCCAAGGCAATTTGGTAGCCCAAACATCTTGAAAAACTCAATTAGCTTCCTAGGTTTCTTATAAGGACCAAAATCTATAAAAACATGAACTTTTCCCCTAACATTAGTAATGGTAGAAGAAGCATTTGCAAACATTGACACATCAAGGACTTCAAAGTTTTGTTACATTATTGTAATCCAACCATGTCTAATGACTACTCAATGATAAACACACCAACATAAAGTTTTGAAAAAAAGGTCAAAACTTAAAATTTGGTGGAGGTTTGAACCATACTCTAGATCAAAAACACAACGCAATAATATTTTAAACTTCAACTTGCACAATATGTAGGATGCAAAGAAAAACTTACAAACAACAATTTGTTGTTGATAATTGAAAATTAATGAATGTTGAATTCCACAATTTAGGACCCAAGTTATACTTGGTTAAGGTGACTATTAACATATCTGGGCATGTGCAAAACGCTATGAACTTGAACCTTGTTGCACCATTGTAGGCTATAACAACATAACAACTTATTTGTTTAATCAAATCTTCACAAAAAATTGTTGTGTTTTCAAATCCAATGAACGATGTTCGCGGGTGGTAGTTCAATTTCATATTCACATTGAGTCATGCACCAAGGTCCAAGCAATGAACACCTTAGCAAAGTTTTGAAAACAAAATCATGAAAAATCAAAATTTATATGTTTAAAGCTTCAAAACAATATATCCTATTGACACAAAATTAAAATCTAGATGTTTCAAAACAATCTTATATATAATTACAACAGTGGTGTCTATCTGTGCGTCCGACGACGGTTCCGCGTTTTAATTGACTGGCGGAACCAGCCCGGACAGTCGGATTCCGAGACCAGAAACCGGCCCGGACAGTCAGATTCCAAAAACGAGAATCGGTCTGGACTGAGAATGGGCGGCCAGACAGGGCTGGGCGGGGCAGGGGGGCAGGGGTCCG
>Ga0116231_10004369_pt1 | contig 28650 bp, 15 predicted proteins | sample S1TSphgellanicum_2_FD_89695 | JGI IMG/M metagenome (GOLD analysis project Ga0116231, IMG submission 89695) | Host-associated microbial communities from peat moss isolated from Minnesota, USA - S1T2_Fd - Sphagnum magellanicum MG | ecosystem: Host-associated > Plants > Peat moss > Unclassified...
AAGTCGCCCGCCCCGACGCCAGAGTGACCTGCCCCGTTCCCCCCTTTGCCCCCCAAGTCCCGGGTTTTTTTTTTTTTTTCTTGTTTTTTTTTAATGGCAATTTTTTTTTGTGTGTTATAGCCAAAGTGGCGAGGGGATGATTCACAGGAAGATTTATTTAGCCAAAAAAATTGAATGCAAGCTAAATATGAAAAGTAAATTTCTTTTTAAACTTCTTTTTTCTATATTTTTTTTTGCTATCCTGGGTTTAACTTGAACGCTATGTATAGACATTTGACGATTTTTTGTTTTGTTTTTTTTTCGAATTATGGCTATTGAAAATCTCTAAAAGGCACTAATGATTTTAGTACTTTTTAATTATAATATATAGGATTTTGGAAAAGTAAATTTCTTTTAGACGTACATACTTCTATATTTTTGGTGAGTCTATTTGAACGATTTATAGAAAGAAATCTGGCGATTCTACTTAATTATTTTTTGAGAATTATGGCTATTGAGAATTTCTCAAAGCACATGATTTTAGTATTTTTTCGTTTTAACATAGCACATTTTGGAAAATTAAATTTCTTTAGACAAAAATACTTCTATATTTTTGGGGAGTCTACTTGAACCATGTATAGAAAGAAATCTGGCGAATTCCCTTAAATGTTTTTCTAATTATGGCTATTGAAAACTCTAGAAGCCCTAGTAAGGATTTTAGTACTGTTTTAGTTTTAATATAGTATTTTGGCTATAAAAAGCCCCAGCAGAAAATTAAGTCTACCCAAGATACACACTAACTTAACCCTGGTACTACTAAAAATGCATTCTAGGAAACTAAACCCCATTAACAATCCAGTTAAACTTAACTGGCAGTGTGTGGGAATTTGAACCCAAACGGTCTTCTGCCGCCTTTAATGGGACAATCAGGCATGCCAGGGCAGGGCGGGCCAGGGCAGGCCAGGGTTTCTAGCTAGCTAGCTAACTGGGGTTAGGGTTTCAGCAACCTAGGGTTTGGTAAAAAACAAACTTACTAGAATTTTTTTAGTTTTTTTATCTATGGAAAGACAGAAAAAAAATTTACCGAGGGTTAGGTACCTCCTCTCCTTTTACCTTTAGAGGTGCCTTACCCTCGGTAAAAAAAATTTATATATTTGAGGGCATTACCCTTCATAAAATTTCTGCCTCAATGGTGGGTTGATGGAATGGCCTTACCACACACGCCCGGTAGGCTTTAGGGTTAGGGTTAAAGGTTCCTCCCAACAAATTCTTTCTTTGGGTATAATAGCTAAGGGGCTTTTTAGGGTTTAGGGTTTTTCTCTCGATGCATCTTACCGCATACAGCCCGTAGAGTTTAGGGTTAGGGTTAAAGGTTCCTCCCAACAAATTCTTTCTTTGGGTATAATATAACTAAGGGGCTTTTTAGGGTTTAGGGTTTTTCACTCGATGCGTCTTACCACATATGGCCCGCGAGGGTTTAGGGTTAAAGGTTCCTCACAACAAATTCTTTCTTTGGGTATAATATAACTAAGGGGCTTTTTAGGGTTTAGGGTTGAAGGTTCCTCCCAACAAATTCTTTCTTTCGGTATAATAAAATTTTGGGGCTTCTTAAGGTTTAGGGTTTTTCACTCAATGCATCTTTGTGAGGTTTTTTATGATGTTTCTAGTTAACCTATTTTGCCCAAGCTTTAGCCTATTCTAAGCTTATTGTTAACAATGTAGGGCCCTAAGGTGTTCAGCTTTATAGTGTTTTTTTAAATGCTATTTGGTATGCTTTTTTCACTACCCAGGCCCACTTAGCTCAAGAATTATTATTATTATTATTATTATTATTATTATTATTATTAGAAGTAGTTTAACTCATTATCAAATAAAGCAATATGGTTGGCTAGTTTTGGCTAAATTCTTTTTTTTTTCCCTCTCAATTGGGTGGGGTCCCTTAAAGCTCTAACATGATGGCCTTTTGATGCAACAACATAAGCCAAGAAGAAGAAGAAGAAGAATGTAAGGAAACTCTATTGGGAAATGAGAGTGTGAAGTTAACACTTAACAAAACAAATGTTTGGTTACCTAAGTTGGGTGAGCTAACCATGACACAAGAATTACCTTAGCTGCTAACCTATAATAATAAATCATCCCACCCCCTACTTCTCTCCCATTGTTGTTGTTGTTGTTTGGAGATGTAAAGAAGCTCAAAGAAAATTTTCTAGTGGTCCCTAGATGCCATATTACAAGCAAAAAATTTCCTTTTTTCACCAAGAGTGGGGGGTGATTTCACAAGCGGAATGGCCACCCCAAATGAGTGTTTCAAAATAATAATAATAATAATAAAAATTCCCCCATGATATCCGATGGGTATCACAATTGAAAATTTTTTAAATGAATTTTTTTGCCAATGGGTTATGTACATTAATGCCTTTGGAGCAAGGTGTTCTCAAAAGAAATAAGTGCGCCCCAGTCTCGCTTGGGCACTTATTATTATTTCCGAAATGCCTTGCCCCCTTGAGCATTACCTTACTTGTGAAGAAGACCTATCGAAAAATTTCTTGGGTAATTTGGTGGCACATTTTAAAGCAATATTTTGACCTTTGAGAATTGCTAGGTCTTTCTTCTTCTTTTAATTTTAGAAGGGCTCATTTTGTCCCATGGAAGTATCTTCTAGGCTTTCGGAGGTATCTCCCATTTTTTTCATAGGGATCTTCTTCCTTTGTGTGTGTGTGTGTGTTTGTCCATTTAAAGTAAAAGCTAGTCTTTCAAACTCAAAGAAATCTTTGAGATTCATTTTTAAAAATTTAATCAGTTCAAATCCTTATAGGAAGAATTTTATTTAGTTATGGAAATTATTTTAAGAACCAAACAAAAATGGAATTCATTAAAAAAAAATTGGATCAAGATGATGAAATCTAGAAAGAAAAAGAAAATCCAATTCCAACAAAATTCAAGTTTGAATATCCCTTTGGTTGAAATGAAACAAATTGTTTTCAAACTCCAACAATTACATGTACAATTGCATTGAAATTAAAACGAAAATTTTGCATTAAAAGCTTTAAAAAATCATTATTTACTAGAATGTTGCATATTACACAAAATAATAGCAACATCATTTTGATCAATTATAGACAATGTGATTTTACAATTAGTTAGGTTGGAGAATTGATGGCCACTAAACATTGGTTACAATACTTTCTCATTTGTCATTTTTGGACATGACCCTTTTTAACACATGAGAACAGTCAACCAAATCTCAAAAATGTAACTCATGATCATCATGCAATGTTATTTGAAACTTAATTTTATTCAACAAACTTTGATTGCATGTAACAACAATGTTCAATTGATCACCATGATTATTCACCTTCTTCAAGCTAGATCTCTATTTTATTTCCTGACATAATTTTCCATCACCATTGTCACAAAACACAACACCTCCAAGTTTTATTGGAAAATACATTTATCAAAATCATTGCACATATATTGAAAATGGACACACTAAAAGAGCAAAATTCAAACTAAGCAATTCAAAATTTCAACAATCATAAATTTATTCAACTTTTTGAACATGTGCAATTCTTCATCAAGGGTTAAGTTGTTTAAAAATAAACGGGTGATCACCACTAACCTCAATTGATATCATTAGATAGTTCATTTTTTCATATCATTATTTGTTTGGTTATACATGTAATTAATAAAAACACGATGAAATTTACAAAATTTGCAGAACACAATCAAATTGTAGCCCTTGGTCTACAAAAAAATTACCGCCAAAAACAAAAAAACTCATAGTTTGAATAGTTTTTAAGATCGTTATATCCTTGACACCTTCATTTTAAATTCAACATGAACAAAGGCATTCAACATCCTTGTTATCACCATGGCTCACCTAGTTTTGTAGGTGACATACTTTCATTTGAATTCCATAAATCTTCTATGAATCACATGTTCAACAATCTCAATGCATATTTCCCTTAGAAAGTATATTTTTTGAAATGCAACATCAGAACCAACATGACAAGCAATTGGCACCCCCACGTCAAGTTCATTGCCAAAGGGCCAAATGAACTTCATTTGCATGCCACTAGATTTGAACCAATGCCTTTTTTAAGTCTAAAGGTCCTATAATGAGTTATACCATTGAGCCCCCACAAGAGTTTTATTAAACCAAACTTGTTATTTCAATGGAAATGATTGCATTATTTAATGTCAAAAACAAGGGATGCATCCCAACTTTTGCAAACAATGATCATTATTGCCTCATCAAGGCCTTCACAACTTCCAACATGTAACAATTGACAAAAGGATAATGATCCTCTATTCACATGTTGAACTTCCAATTCTTGAAAAATCTTTATTGATAATTACAATGAAAAACCCTCAAAAAAACTAAGGAACAACAACAAATGGTCACAAATAAATATTTTTAAAAAAATTCAAAGCTCAACAAAAAGAACCCATTAAAATCAACAATATTAAAAAATTAAAACTATAAAATACTAACTTCAAGACACATCAAAATCATCTTTATGGATTGTAAATTCACATGCATTTATTTTCAAATTTTCCTTAAAACCATGTACCACAAAATTGCATGTATAAAAATAAAAAATGACACAAAATTTTAGGAAAGGTAGTTTGGCATTTTTCCCAACTCAACATTAAACAATGTTAATATGCTTGCTTGATTTATTTTGTTATATATATATATATAATCCTTCCGAAAGCTTTGAAAGACATAAGAATGAATTCCATATAACAAAACATATGTAACATTGAATATATAAAGGCCCTTATATGTAATAAAATTCATTTTATCAAAAAAAAATCAATACACACATTCATTATCAACTCCCATGGGACATTTAGCCCAAGGGTTTGGATTTACTTGTGTCAAATGATCATTTTTTAAACGGGGTATTGGATAATTGATCAACCTATTTTTTATCACCTTATTATTATTTATTTTTCTAATATATACATATTAAAGTCACCTTATATTAATTATAATCCATTATTTCATATTATTACATACCCTATATTATAATTAAATTGATAATTTTTTAAAATGTACCCTATTTCACAAGAAGAAATGTTGTCATTTTCCACTACCCAAATTCATTAGGTTTTTAGTGAGACAAGACAAATTTGACTTTTATGGTTTTGGTTTAAAATGACTATTTGATTAGAGCATTTTTAGTGAAATGTTTTTTAATCATTTTGGATAGTTGCATGTTGCACTAGATAATTTTTAATTAAAAAATTATGACATGGATATATGATGTCCCAAGTTCATATGAGATGGAATAACATGCCATGTCATCATATAATTTCTTTTTTTCATTTTTTCTCAGATCATGAAGTCATGAATGGCATTTTAGTAATAGCATGCCATGATGAATTTACATGCTGTAAAGGTTTTTTTTCCTATTTTGTCAACAAAAATATTTTTACACCATTTGAACATGATGTACATGTTTGTGTATTCAACATGATGTATATGTTTGTAAATTACATTTGTACAAAATGCATTAAAGCATACAATCCATCAAATATTGAACCCAAAACCTCATGGAAACATACTAAAATTTTAACCACCAAACCATTTCAACATTTTATTAATAAGTATAAAAAGTTTAATTTTATCATGTTTGGCATGAAATTGTTTAGGAAATTCAAACTTTAACGAACATTTTCTTTTACGAAATTTATTCAAATGCTACAAATGAAAAGATGATTTTGAAGCTTATTTAATAATATATTCAAACAAGTTATTCTAATTTACAAAAATTAAATTTAAAATGTTTTTAAAAAAACATTTCATGAATATATCAATAAATATCTTTTTATTTAAATTGACCTCAAATCTTTGTAACTTCAATGTGAATTCAAAAGTGCATTTATTAAGTCTTTTATAATAAAAAATTCATTACAAAATATATGTCCATTGTTTGAAAAATGATTAGGAATAAATTTTTTTACTTATTTTTCCAATGTTCTTAAAATGGTAATCATTCATAAAAAATTTGCCACATTTGGTTATAGATAAGTTATGTAGTTGGGAACTTGTTTAAATCTTTCAATATTATGTTTATTTATAACATTTTATTGCAAAACTTTAACAATATATACTTTAAATTTGACCCCAAAAATATTTTTCAAATATTTTTTTAATATTTATTTTGTTGCCCCCTTAAATTGGTAAAAATTAGTCATAAAAAGAAACATTAATTAAATAGTAAATATAACCATGTAATTCTAAAGACTATATAATTAACAAGATTAATCATACACTAATACTAATGATTAATTACACAACTTTGAAAAAAAATCACAACATTTTTTTTTAATGATGTAAAAGATATTTTACCTTTTTTTTCTTTTGTAAAAGGAAACACAATTTGGTTTGGTGAAATTTTGGGTTTAAATAGTTGGATTAACCCTTTCCCCCCAACCAGCATGTTTTTGTGATTTCAAATTTTCTTAACTTCACAATTTTTGTTGGAAAAAAATTGGAAAAAATAGTGCAAATTTAAGAAAAAATGTAAACGATAAAAAAACTTGCAAAAAAATTGGGATCAAAAATTGGAAAAAAAAAGTTACCCCTAAAGAATATAATTTTTAAATAATTTAAATAATTTCAACATTCAATGTGAATGATTCAATTCATGTGCAAATGTTAATAGGTCAAAATATGCAAAAAAATTCACTAACCCATTTAAGTCTAAATGTGAAGTATTAAGTTGTTATATGTGTTTCAATATATACTAATAAGTCAACATTAATGTGCTGAATAATTGATATAATTTCTAATTTTTAATTTAACACTTCAGTTTTTTATTTTGAATTTTTTTGCATATAAGGAATAAATAAAATAATGTTGTTAATATTTTCATTAGTTTCATGTTATGCTTTTGGTTAAATTGATAAAAGGCTTTAATTCTTTGTTGAATTGGTTGTGAATTTGAATCTAACCTCTTTAATTGAATTTTCCAAATTTTTGACATTCAGTGTTGTTTTTTTCCAAAAAATTTGGAAAAAATGAAAATAATATAATTTGCATCAAACCTAAAAATGTACTATATTAATGTTTTGTTTTTCATGTTTCAATGTCCAAAATTATATTAACGTTGTTAATAGTTAATGTGTTTAAATGAAAATATTTTAAACATATTGTGGGAACATGTGGAATAATTTGGAATGAATATTATGAATATAAAATATTCAAAAAAATTCTAAAGCATTGTAATCGATGATTTTATTGGTTTTTTTTTTTTTTCAAATGACATAAATTTCCTTCAAAGTGACATAATCACTTACAATAATTATTCACACCAAGTCACATAATAGTATAATAACATTTTATGTGTCATGAATGTTTTTGGTCGTTCTCAAAATCATAATTTTTAACCCATAACCTTTTGTAAACAAATCCCACTGTTTCATGTCATCATGGCAAATAAACCCATTGTTTTTTTAATTATCACTTCAATGGGCAAAGTTGCCTCCTTTTATTTTGCTTGCATTTCAACTATGAATGTAGTTGACTTCAATTTTGTGAACTTTTTAAAAGTAAACATGAAATACTTGAAATTACTTTGAAAGTACAAAAGAATTGATTTGGTGCTTTCAATATCAAGGTTTTGAACGTTTTGACAAAGTTTGTCATGTTTATTGAATGTTTTTTCATAGTTGAAATTATTACTCAACCCTTAAAATGTAATTTTTTTGTATTTTTACAAGTCAAATTGTAATTAAAATAATAAATATGAGATGTTAAAAGAAGAATGGGGACCATGATGAACCCAAAAATATAACGACTGCAATTGTTTTTCATTTTAACGGTCCATAGTGTTAAAATTATGCAAATTTTATTTTCAACCTACTTTTCAAATAGATTACCAAGGTGGTAAAAAAATTGTCCAATTTATTTTGGTTTTAGCCATATTCAAGAAAACATTAAAAAATATAAAAACACACTAATTTTTTTTAAATGAGAAAAAAAAAGGAAAAAAAAAACATCAAATTTCATTTCATTAGTGAACATAATTTATTATTTTTTAAATGGATTACCATAGACACTTCAATAGAAAATTGATAAAAGACTTCCTATTTGATGTGTCAAGATTCTCAACAATTTTGGAAATGTCCATCTTCTTATATTTTCATAAAACATCAAATACATTTTGAACCCAATTTTTAGAATCAATTTGCTTCCTATTTGACTACTAAGCTTCATGTTATTCAATTATATTAAAATGGGATGTCTAAATGTTATAAATAAAATGTCATCATCAAATTTTTAAAAAGATGGTTGTTCAACATGGCTTAGTAAGGTCTTCATCATAAGCACAAAGATTGATAAAGTCATTCTTGACTAATCAAACATTGAAACATTCAAGAACATCAAACATGTTTGCATCATAGATCTTCACTCACAAAACTTTTATACTTATCATTATTAGCAAATAAAGAATACAAATGATTTCAAATTCATCTTTATACTATAACCAAATTGTATTAGACACAACCATAACAATACATGATGAATAAACAACAACATCAAAGGAGAAAGAAATAATGAACAACAAAAGGATGTGAATGTAAATAAACCAAATTGTTGAAGTTACCAAAACCAATGACGCTTGTGAAAAAAATTCGCCATGAAAACATCAAAGATGAGTGATGACTAAAATAAAGCAAGTAAATATGGCAAAAAGAAAATGTAACAAAAGAAAGTACATTTGAATGTAAATGCTAAGGGCAACAAGTGCGGAAAAAGAATCAACTTGCTAGTGATGGAGAAAACTTGACATGTGAAAAGAGATGAACAAGCTAAAGATGAAAGGAAATACAGGTAAACCTTTTGAAACTACAAGTGGCAGAAGTTGAAAGCTAATGAAATCATGACGATGGAAAAAAAATCAATTGACAAAGATGGCAAAGGACAATCATATATATTAATTCTCTTGTTTGTCTGTGACATGCCATTCCGACCGGTTAATCTGCGAGGCCGATTCTGCAACCCCCCAATTGACAAAAATGAGGTCCCGAAAACCAGTTGCGGGTCATGGTGGCGGGGAGAAACTGGAAACGAAGTCCCACTGTTTATTTTCAGATATTTTATATATTAATTCACTACGTTAGTCAGTTAGTGACGGGGGTTTTGGTGGGTGGGGGAGGGAGAGGCCGGTGAAGCAGCGGGCGACCAGTGTCAGTCTATGACGGGGGTTGGCCCACCACGGTTTCCGTGTACAAATCGTCTCCACAAAGCATTGCAGCCGTCCGAAGGGTAGGAATGATGGTCGAATCGCATCCCTCTCCCACCGCACCAAAACCCTTCCCCTCCCCCCCCCACTACCGAAAAAACCGACAGTTATATAGAGGAGCGTGTTTTCAAAAATTTCGAAAACTTTTGGGAACCAAGGTTCAAAATGTTAAAACCGGGGTTTTGGGTTTTCACACGTCGGGTAAGGGAGTAAATACCCGGACTGATAACCTGAGGGTACACATGGCTGGTTCTCATACCTGCACAACGTCGGTCGGGACCACTGCGCGTTCGGGGTGGCTGGAGTGGCGTAGTCACAGGTGTCCGAAGGTCACGGGTACCACTAGTATCTATGGAAACTTTCAACCATAAATTGCATCCATCGAATTATCAATAATAAGTGAATAGTTCATATGGAACAATAATATTCAATATTACCTCCATCTAAATTAATCCCAATCAGTAATGCATAAAATGACAAGTTTGAATTGTTTGATACAAAGCTTTGATATTATCCAAAAATCTTAATCCGACTATTAATCACCACCATCAAATTAAAAGAAAAAAAACCTAATGTATTGGATATGAAAATAAAAATTTACATTAGAACAAAATTGTATCAACCATTTACATGTAGCAATCTTGACCATCCCTTAAATTAAAACATATTCACCATCAATTATGCACATCAACAAAATATTATTCTAATATTCTAAGGTCTCAACCTTTATTGTTTAAAAAAAAAAGGGCCTTAAACATACCAAACCACAAGATCGAATTGTATTGTTTAACTTATTTCAATTGGAAGGATTATGCCCATTTGAATTAACATTATTTGTTGTATTGATTTTTTTTTGGCATCATTGACCATTTGATCAATTAGATTGCAACTATCCATGGTTAAATAAAAAACACCTATTGACATATTGATCTTCATGTTGTTAATTTCATTCATTTACATTATCTTGAAATGATCAACCTAAAATTATCCAATGGAGGACATCCAAAACTTTCATTCAAAAGATAAATTGTAAAACTACACAATCAGATCCCAACCATTGATCCTTTTGGGAAATTAATGCATCTTGATTATTGAAAGTACTATTTATATATTCATTGATTGTTTTGGGAGATTGTTGCATCTCTACTATTGAAAATACCATTTATATGATATCCATTAATCCATATTGATATCTTTTATGTTCTACTTTTCTCATGGCAAACACATTTACAATTTGGATCCAAACATAATATTATGAACCACCAAAACACATAATTGAATCCTTAATTGCATCATATTTTACAAAATATACTTAATATCATGATTCAAAAATCAAAAATTAAATTGTTTAATATTTAATTACCTAAAAAGATGTTGCATTATATTATAGTGTAAAGGTGTACATAAAAAATCATAAGAAAATCATTTTCAAATAATCTTTTTTTTTTCAAAAATCTTTTGAACAACAAAAAATATTATTCACGTTGTCTTAAAAAATAATTGTGGGTATTCCATATTCATTGGATTCATTTCAAAATTTTCTATTATGTTCCCATGACACATAAAAAATATTGTTGTACAAGTTAATTCAAAAATTTCAACATTAACTTAAGTAAATTTACCTTGATGAAAAATAACACAATGGTCACATCTTACTTTGATTGCTTGAATCCAATTTGCACCCATTTTGACTTGTCATTATAATTAATTGACACATTTTCTTATTTTGATAACAAATGCTCTTATTATTTCATTCTTTTTTAACAAATCTTATCATAATGACATTGTTACTTGTTGGTGTTGTGTCATATCCTCTAAAAACTTTCACTACACTATTTTGTTTGTGCATCATCCTATTTTTATCCTTTTGAAAATAATTTGTTTAAACTTCTATAAGAATTTTTCCCCATTTGTTTTAATCTAATACATGAACTTTCTTTTTTAAATGTTTTTTATTTTTTTAAATGTCTAATTATACTAGTTATTAAAATTTCCATTGATGTGTAGGTTTGATATCTCTCTTCAATTTGTGAAATTTGTTCATTATCCAATTTCACAATTGATTTTTCACAAAATACCAATTCAAATGAATATTCAAGCACTATTTTTCTTTGTTTTTCTTTTTTGAATTTGATTACATTATTGTCCAAATTAGCATATTTGTCTTTTTACCCATCTTCAATGCCCAACATATTCATATAAATTATTGTCATTTGTAAGATCCAAATTTCTTAAGTTGTCATTTTAATGTGATCATTTTACATATTTTTAATCATCTTGGTTTGTTCATTGATAGCATCATCTTGAATTTAGAATTGTTTAAATATTTCAAGGGCTTTCATTGCAACTTCTATTTGATTGTATTAATATACTTTTTTGGAGTGTAATTCACCCAATTCACCTTTTTATGTGCATTGGAAATGAGGTTTTATGTTGATGAATATTTCATTTTACAATTTTTGTAAATTTTCTTGGACTCCCATAATTGAATCATATTTTTCCATTTTGTGTCTTTATTTGTTGTGATTCCCTATCTATTGAATTTATTTATAGGTAAAATAAAATAAAATATTGAATTATTTTTTTTCAAATTGACATCTTGATTTCTTTTTTTAATTAATCTTAACTATTAATAAGAAAATTTCTTGGATAATCACATTTGTTAATTTTGGAAAATTTTCTATGTTTGGCTAAACCTTTGGTAGGTTACATGGCATTTTGACACATTCATTTTTCAAGCTTTTTCCTGACCACTTTTGAAGAATATAACAATGCACAATTCATACCTTTTAGTCATTTTTGCATGCATAATAGATAGCACCATTTTTTTGATAAATAATTAAAACAAAGTTGGATTACATAGGAAGCAAACATAAATTCTTATGCATGTTCATGAATCAACTCAAGAAAAGTTGCAAGGCATTTCCCCAAATTTTAGGAGTGTGTTTAATTTTGGGGTTTTTACCCAAATGTTGGATTGTTTTGGTTTTAAAGTAGAACTTTTAGGTTTAATTCACCCTTTTTTTTAATGAAAGGGTTAGCTTTTGGTTTTGATTTTTAAAAATCTAACCAATGGATTGAAACCTTTGGTTCCAAGTTTTTTTGGGTTGTTGAATCTTGGTCATGAACTTTAGACAATAGTTTGCAACCTTCACGGACAAGTTTATATTTATAAAACGACCCCTTAATCGAGATACAAATATAATTTCTTTTGTTTTTAATATAACCTTGGGGGCTACTTTTTGTATTTAAAAATTACATAAGTAAAATTATAAGGTTCCACATATTTTATACGGGTAAAAACTATAGCTCAATTATTTTTATAATAATATTGTGTTTACTCTAAAAATTAAATTATAATTAATGCACAATACACATTAATAATAAGTATTAGAAAAATATAACATATGTACAAAAGATTGATAATGAATATTAGTCGTTCAAAGGTTCAATTAGTAGGAAGGAGAGTGTGTAAGTTATACTAAAGGTTGAGAGTAAAGGAGGAAACATTAATGAGGTGGTAAAAACTTGGTTAGGACAAGGAGTTGAAAAATGCTTGAATATAATAAATTGAAAGTCCACTTATTTGGGTAGTACTAAACACCTTGTTTGTTTTATTATATAACCCAAATTTTTTCTTTTTTCTTTTTTTTGGTTTTTTGGATTTAAAGGTTCATCAAACAAAAACAAGCTTTTGACATGGTGCCAATGCATGCATCCTAATAGACAAGTATTGAAAAAAACTAAAATCAAATGAAAATGTGATACTTCAAATAAGAATAAAACCTTGCAATTTTCCAAATGTGAATGTGAAGAACTTTGAAAATGGGCAAAATTTTCACCTAGAACTAGGTTGCTCCTAATGGTGAAACTTGAAAGTTAGTTCATGAATGAATTTCCACCATTACCCGCATATGATTCCTACCAACCTTATTCATGCAATATTGAGGGTATAATTCGAGGTTCAACCCATGCACTTATTTCATTAAAACCTCAACCAAATCCATTTGAAATTTCCCGATCAATAGACCATTTGAAAACCCTCTAAAAATCTATACAAACTAGAAAAACTAGGAAAAACTTTAAACCATGTGGTTTACACCCATTTGAAAGTCCCACAAAATGTCAAGAGTTTAGAGAGATTAAATATGTATGGACTCCAAGTCATGGCATGAGGTATGCCCAAAATCAACTACCTAAACCCTAAACCAACCTAATGAGGTCGATTGATTTTGACCTAGTCTTTTGTTGGAGTTTCATTTATGTGTAGAAGGACAAATATGTTGCAATTTAATTTGATAAATATTGATTTTGTGAACATGATTTGATGTTTTTAAAATCATTAATCAATCTAAATGTATAAACCAAACTAAGGACACATTTAGATTAATAACTATTTAGGCTAGTTGGTGATGAATGATTATCTAGTGAGGGGGGGATAAACATAAACCATATGTACACAACACCAAGTCTTTCATTAGCTCCAAGAGAGATGAACAATTGTTATAAACATCATTTTATGGTGTAGAACAAGGATGTCAATGTATGAATGTTTTCATTTTCCACAAGGGTTGAACTTGAACTCATTCTCCATTCCCTATTTCTTTTTACTATTAATGATATTTCTCAACTATTTATCACGGGGCTGAATAATCAATGATTAACAATTAAAACTTTGTATTACAAATGTTATATTTACGAATGAAAATTTGGATATTGATCACACATCCATGGGGCACACATTAGGGGGAGTTGTTGCATAATGGATGAATATTTGGAAAAGTGAATTTCACTTCCTTTTAGAAAGTGTTTTGAGAAGTTGCACAACAAATGAAAATGAGCTTCCCAAAAGAAAATGGATGGTGCATGAACTTTAGGAAGCCATGAAGTTGCCTCAAGTCCAAGAGGAGGCAAACAAGGGATATACAAAGATGGCCCAAGTATTGTAGGGACATCGAATGATAAATGAACTTGGGGGAAGGCATTCCATCTTCAAATGGAAGTGGATGAGATAGTACATCCTATTGTTCCAAATTTGGTCTATTGTCCAACTTTCTTAAAAAGCTCCGTTTTCATCCCTTATTGAACTTTGTAAAAGCTTGACAATGTTTTCACAAATTGGGCATTTGAAGGAGAAAATAGATAAGTAATAAATGTACATACATTTTTCCATCAAACACATGGCATTTATTTCATTGAAAAAGCATCTAATTTTTTTGTCAAGCAATACTTTTAAAACTTTATCATGAAATTGGGTACATTCAAATGAATTGTGGAAGGCTTTTTGTTGTTGGGCACTTGTCCTCTAGGCTATGTAACACCATTGCTACATCCTAGTGCCACATTCCTTGCATCTATTTTAATGCTCCCTAAGAGGACCTAGTTCTAGGAAAGAAAAATTCTCAAAGTTGCTAGCTACTGATTCACTCAGCATAGAATTCCATCTATAACTGACAATTGGGACTTGTTGTTGAACCTTTGTAGTTTTCCAAAAAATTAAAAATTAAAATAAAACTATAAATAAATAAATAAATAAAATATAATAATAATATATATTATTATTTATTGGGTCTTACAGTCCCAATCTGAATATTTCAAACAATTGGCAGTCAAAATAGGTCTTCATTACTTTTTGAATTGTGATAACCCAATGGAAATGACTCTGCCATGTACTTCAAAAGTGTAAAGCTTCAGTTCTTGGAAAAACTTGTAAAGTGAGGTTTGAATTCTTTATGTTTTTCCAACATGCCCTCTTGAGAATGATCATAGCACCTTTTCAGGTTCAGCCATAATTAGATTATTTAATAAAAATTATGAAATTAAAAAAATATTATTATTATTATTTGTTTGAAATGTCAAATTCTAAGGAAATTAGAAAGGGTGTTTTTTTTGGAAATTTTTGGTGGAAACCCAGGAGCTTCTTGCTTTAGGCTAATCTGCCATTGCAAAGCAAGTATCCAAGAATTGACGAGATTTTTTTTCTATCCCATAATTTGGTGAAGCATTATGTATCCACAATTTTGCAAAAAGAAGTAATAAGAAATGTTACAAAAAGTCTCAATATGTTAGAGGTTCAGAGTCAAGAGAACCAATCCAAAAAAACTACCTATATTTATTTCTGAAAATTCACAATTATTTATTTATTTTGGGGTCAAAGTGGATTTTCAAAAAAAATAAAAATATTCATCACCGAAGTGCCAAACTTGAAAAAGTATTTATCGTATTTAGCATTTATTTTATTTTTTTCCACAAGAATTAATAACATTGAAAATGGGTGGCATGTACAGGATTTAAGCATTTTGACAATTCTTGTTCTGACATGTGACTTGGAAGTCTCCAAGCGTTTAGGCAATATGTAAATAATACAAACTCGAAAACCCAATATGATATATTAGAGAAAACCGTAAATTCACCCTGTCCTCACCATCTCTTTGGGCCTCATTTCACCCCCAAACCCCTCTTTCAGTGGTATCCGCAAAGTAAGGAAATTTTTATTAAATCTGGGTATAAAATGCTGAAACTCAGCATTTAATGCACAAGGTTCGAGAGTAATTATCGTTATATATATTTTCAGGTTCGGCACAGTAATGCTAAATAATAAGTAATATAATTTGAAGTTTCTCTTTCGACATCACAATATTTGATTTTCGACATAAAGATTTTGTGTTTTCTTGAAAATTTTGGCAAAACTGAAAATAATATAATTAGTGCTGCTGAAGCTGAAAAGGTACTACGGTATAGTAGCTGTACAGGTAGGAGCAGTGAGAATATATGTAGCAGTAGTGGAGGCGCTCAGGAAAAAGGAAAGACAGGATGAGACTCAGGTTACTTTACCACCAAAATTGATGGTTTTCTCAGTTTTAACCCCAAGTTGCATGCTAATGTACTTTTTTTTGCATTTTTTTTTTGAATCTCACCCCCTTTATAGAAACGTTGTCAGATAGTTCCAACCCAGAGGAAGTTAATGTTGTCATTGGAAGGACAGAAAACTACCTTAGTACCTTGGGGCAGCTTCAACACTAATTATAGTATTTGCAGAAAAGTGGAAAATTTTCAAAAAAAATTTTAAAAATCCAAATTGGAGTATTTATTAGGAGTAATTTTTTTTCAAAATGAAAAATTGAAATTTTAATTAATTAATTAATTAATTGACATCTATGTGTTGAAGCTGCAGCTGTACTAGAGTATTATAGGGTATGTAGGCATAATATAATTCCCTTTGAATCTTAGTGAGGACAAAAACCTATGATGCCTTCCAGTTTGAGTGAGTGAGTGAATGGAGGACAAATGGGACCCAAGGGACTGGACTCTATGCTATCAAAAACAACCTAGCATTCCATATGCTTGTTTGTTATGAACTTTGCAGAGGGAAAGGGAAGGGGAGGGGTAGGCCCAACTTCCAAAAGAGACCAAAAGTGTAGAACTTTTCTCATGTGGGTATTCTTTGAGCTTTGTGCAAAAACAAGTGTTGGATGGAAACTTGGATGGGAGATTTGGCTAGGATCCTCTTTCCTATGGCATACATAGGGCTTTTTAGGTACCTTGTGTTGTATCCATGATTGACCTAGTTGACTAGAGTGTCCTATTTGACTGGCATTTAATTGTTAAAGAAGGAGAGAGAGAGAGAGAGAGACCCCTATGGAACCATGTAGGTTTTGCATTTGGTCCCACAATTTTGAGGACCGTTCCATGGTTTTGGCCTCGTTACCCTTATGGAACCATTTAGTTTTTCCATTTGGTCCCACAATTTGAGGACCGTTCCATGGTTTTGGCCTTGTTACCCCTATGGAACCATGTAGGTTTTCCATTTGGTCCCACAATTTGAGGACCGTTCCATGGTTTTGGCCTTGTTACCCACCCCTATGGAACCATGTAGTTTTTCATTTGGTCCCACAATTTGAGGACCTTCCATGGTTTTGGCCTCATTAGTCAACTAATTTCTCCTTTAAAAAAAATAATTTGGTTGAATTTTCCAATGACAAAAATTACTCAAAATTCAATATGTCTTGCATCTTAGGTCTAAAAATGATGAAAATCAACTCGATGAAACCTTACCCGTGGAGGGCTTACCAACACTACCACACCCTAACTTAGTTTCATATGTTAGTTTTGATTTTATTGGATTTTCAATGACAATATTGTTCAATATTCAAAAACTCTTGCATCATATGGTATGCCTAAACATTTGGAAACCACCACAAAGCACCTTTTACTCATTATTGAGGGCTTTTCGATGGTACCAAATGTACAACAAGGGGCTCCGTGATTTGGGAAGATCTCAACACAACAAACAAAACAAAATGCTTCACTTTAATTGATAGATTACTCTAAAATTTGAACTATGAGTTTTCTTTTGGGTAGGTCATTTTTTAGAGCTTCCCGAACTTTTTTTTTTGTTATAACTATTTATGGTTTAAACTTGCAATGAGGGCCAAAGTTGTTGCCCATATATGGATTGTATTGCTAGTTATATATTGTAATGCGTTTTCAGGTTGAACGGTCATTATATTATTTTTATTAATGTGAAACTTTCTTTAAATTACTTGTTTGAAATGTCAAAAAATTAAGGAAATTACAAGGGAGGGAAATTACCAAAATTGGTGGAAACCTAGGAGCCATTCCACCATTGTGAAACATGCATTCAATAATTGGCAACATTTTTCTATGTTGTAATTTGCTTGAATATTATGTCTCCTCATATAACAAATGTTATAAAAGGTTTCATTATGTTATGGGTTCATAGTCAAGAGAGAGCCTACCAAAGAAGCTACCTATATTTATTGCCAAAATGAGTTTTGAAAAAGTAAAATAATTATTTGACACCCAATTGCTGAACTTCAAAATGTACTATAATATTCAAGTTATTTAAAAAAATAACCTTGCCTTTGGGGGTTTTTTTCATTCTCAAACCTTTTTTCATTTCTAAATTTTGGTTATCCACAAAGTGAACAAACTTCATTGAAACTAGGTTCAAATGGGTTTAAATTGTTGAATCTAAATTCTTTTTACACAAGATTCAAAATATTTGTTGAATAGGTATTAGCAACAATGAAAAACAATTTAAAACTTTAAGTTGAAACTTGTTTTAATACCAACATTGGAGGAAAGTATGAATTTAAGCCTTGTTTTATGTTAATGTGCGTTTTTTAACGCCAAGTTTTGATCTCGCCCCCCTCCTTTATGGCAAAACTATGGCTCTTGGCACTAAGCATCCTTTCTTTTGTGGATAATTTTTAAAAAATTCAATTTGTTTCAACAAATAGGAGGGCATATTAGAAATGGTTTAGTAGCCAATTCATGAATTAGCTCTTTGTCCATAGTCTAATGAATAGGGTCTTGACTATTTCGATTTGCTTAGTCAAGTGCTTAGTTCATTGTTCATGCATGATACCTAAGTAGACTCATTTGGTGATCGATAGATACATCAATACCATGGTAATAAAAACTAAAAACGAGTGGTGCACTTGTACATTTGGTTGAACTTGGGTGTATAATACAAATACGAGCATGTGTATTGAAGGACATAACAATTAGGTATGACCACATTTGTAGGTATACCAAAGTGATATTCATATTGGGGTGGGTATGAACTTAGGGATTGCAACATTGATACTAGAACAATGTGATCTTATCTTTAACAATTGTGGTATTGTAATCGATGCCATTACCCTAGTCAAGCTTGTAGGTGGCAATGGACCTAAGGTAGGAGCACGACAAGGGCATTAGGTTTAGGGTTTAGTGCACCCATGCTGAAAAACTTTTTCCTATTGTGGTTGTCTAAGATTGTGGCAATCTTCTTGGGCTTTTAAAATTGTGTTTCGTTTGAAGATCATTGGGGGCATGTGTAGAAGGCAAATGGTTAATCATGTGTTGTGTGCATGACATGACATTGTATGTATCAAGTTCAAACACCATACATGATACCATATCATTCCTTCTATATTTTTGGCTACCTACTTGAACCTCGTGTAGAAATCTGGCGAAATTTTCCCTAAATTTTGGTATAATTAATGGCTATTGAAAATTTCAAAAAGCACTTGATTTTTTAACATAGAGTTTTGGCTATATATATATATAGCCAGCCAAGAAAAAGAAGAAAGGCTGATTCTGGCCCTTCATAAAAAGTGAATTGCAATCATGAAAGTCAAGGAGCCCATATTCATCCTTCAAAACGCCTTCCCATGGATGAGAAAAGGAGCCCATTGCTATAAGGGCAACTTTAGGTGAGTAGACTAGAGCCAGCTCTTCTTTGGATGCTCTTGAGCTTTAGGGTTTAGGGTTTAGGGTAACCACCTTACATGGGCAATGAAGAAGTTAGAACTTTGGTGGCAGGTCTTAATGTAGATTCTGAAAACAAGGCCAAGTACAGCTCCAGTCTCAAACATTCTGGGTATGTCAGATTTTCCAACAGTCTAGGCTAGTGAATATTGCACACCCAACTCAAGGAAACAAACTTATTTGGCCCCTCTCAAATTGAAGGATGAAAAAAACCCAAAAGTGGATGAATTTTTAAAACTTGTAAGGAGTCTGAGCAAATTGAAAGATGGAACAAGGGATGTGTCACACACTATTATTGCCTTGCCATTTACATTAAAAAACTACCTTGAAGGCAAAAGAAGAATTATGGAAATTCAAATATTTCACCATGTAAAAATATAATCTTCAAAAAAACCCTTTAAAAGAAACCAAAATCCTTCAAGATATCATAACTCTATAACAAAATCTCAAGTTTCAACACAAGCCAAAATATCATCTTTCGAAAGTCCTCATATAAAAATAGACCTACTACCTGGGGGCCAAAATCCATTAAGCTACTACTATAATACTCTGTAATGAATCTAAACACAATATCCTTGCCTTTGGTAGGCAAGGCCAAAACCCAAAGTGGATGAATTTGATTCCGGTAAGGTATATAATAGTGGGACATAAGTGTGATATTATTCATCTTAATTAGTTCATGGGTGTGTGATCACATTATCTCATTTTTGAGACATAGTTGTAAGTGTGTTTTTGTTGGGTCAATTTTGTGATGTAGCCAAAGTGACCATCATCCATAGGAAGAGTTAGTCAATTTTTGATAAATAATTGAAATATGAAAATAAATAAATTTAAGCATCCTTCAATAATTTTTGTCTACCTACTAGAATCAAACTACATGGAAATCTTGTGATTCTTGAATTTTTTTTCATTTATAAATTGACTAACACCTTTTTCACTAGACAACAAAAAAATATTGAATAACTAGTTCAGTTTTCTTGCATGTGAAATGCGGATGGTTATGAGATTTAACTATGGTTATAAATGATCACGAATGAAATCTTTCATCTAGAAATAAACGTAAGATAATTTCTAGAAAGCAATGTTGGTAACTTGTGTGAAACAAACTTCAAAATTTTCATGGACAAAAAAGATTAACCTGTAAGAGCTTAATCCCTTTCTACACCCAATTACTCTCTTGGAAGACTTACTAAAAAAACATTGGTTCAATTTACTCATCCATGAATAAGATTACAAAACCAACCATTGCATTATTCTAAAAAGAACCCATTTTTGACTTATCAAACATTTATGGATGAATGCTCCCCTTCTTCTCCACAACACTAAAATGAAGTAGCCATGAAATTGGCAATCAAAATACCATAGTGCATTATCTAGTTTGGCATCATGTGCTAAATAATTTTTTTTTTTCATAATCAAGTTTGGCAATATAAATGATAATTTCTGAAAATTTTGACCTAAGTCTTATGCCAAATTAAAATTATACTGACAATGAGGATTGATCTTTGCATTTAATATCCATAAAAATATCTCAATAGAAGAGTAACACCTAATAGTATTAGGTGATAATACCATAGCCTCATCACAATTCTTGGTTGCAAGCACTAGGGAATCCACATTATCCAACAACTTAAGTGGGTCATAGTAAAATATTACACCTACTACTAAGCATAGGTAAGCAAGTGATTAATAATAAATTATCTAGAAGTAGTAAGTAACAAAAAATAAATACAATAATAAACCCCAAATAAAACCTACACAATTGTCTCATGTTCTTAAAATTTTGGCCATTGATGGGTATATATATACTTTCTTTAACTTTCGACAGTTTGAGCAATTAATTTCAAGGAATTTTGGTATTTAAAATATAATATAATTACTGCCAAACACGAAAAGGTTCTCCAGTAGTCTAGAAGTAGAGGGTGCAGCCTAGCTAAGGTGGGAAGTGGATCACACTTGATCCAATACAGTTAGCTGTAAAGCAATGAAAAGACAACACGTGAACCCTGAGTTTGATCATAAACGGGGTGAGATTTTCAAAAAAACCTGCAAAAAAAAAGAAAAGTAACATTATCGTTCAACAGTAGTGAAACTCAGAAAACCATCAATTTTTGTGGTGAACTAAGTAAGTTTCATCCTGTCTTTTCCTTTTTCCTGAGCGCCTCCACTGCTGCTATATAAATTTCCACTGCTCCTGCCCGTACAACTATTTTGAATACTCACGAACCGTGTGCATTAAATGCTGAGTTTCACCATTTCATACCCAGATTTAATAAAATTTCCTTACTTTGCGAATACCACGAAAAGAGGAGTTTGGGGGATGAAAGGAGGCCCAAAGAAAGACAGGGTGACGTTACAGATAACTCTAATATTCCAAACTGCTAATTGAAGTACGAGTTGGGATGTTATACTACTTATGGTACAGGTGACCATGGAAGAGATTTGTGCTACAAAGGAAGCATAGAGTCCCCCACCTCCAAAAAGAATGTAGTGGTACCATCCACGGCTCTGGGAGAAGAAGTTGTTAGCAATGTTTTGCTCATTGCAGAGCTTGGTGTCGAAACACTGTCAATCCTAATGAGTGGATTTGATTCCAAAGTCATGACAATCGTGCTATTGGCAAGATGTACATTTGACAAAAACATGTTATCCCCCCCCCCATACACGTAACTTACTTCTTCATAGAGTACATTACAAGCAGCTGCTTTACTTTCCACTTGTGTACAAGAAATTCAAAATTTTCATAGTGACTTTACAAATGATACACACTTGCATTTTAAAATAGGGTTTCGTGATGAGAAACTCCCCTTCCCTTTTTGAGAATTCCATTTTGGTGAGGAAATAATAAAATATGTACCTGGCATTTGCCGTTTTGCGGTTTTCATGTTCTAGATTCATGTAGCACACACCATATATGTAGATTTCAAAATATATGGAGGTTTCCCAAATGGCAAACTGCTTGGCAAAACTCATCCACCCTCTACTTATCCAGCATATTCTAGATTTTAAATATTTGGGTTAGTTATAAATGTGGTGAACATCATGAAACTAGAGATCATTGTTGGCATGTACCCTAGGTAGTTAAGCTATGCATGAAGATGGTAAAATCCAGCAAAACCCTGGTATACTTGACATTAAGAGCCACTTTAAACAAGGGTCCAACGAGCATGGTCCAATGAAATCGAACATTCTTATTGGTCAAGAGCTTTAAATTGGTCCCAAGGCTTTTAGGTGAGGGTTCATGACCCAAAAAAATCAAATTATGATTTAGTTTACATCACATCATTTTGGAGAGAAAACCAATTGGTTCAAACAAACAAAATTAAACGAGAGCTCATGGTTTGGAGAGCCAAACTGTAAGCTACATTCCATGGTTGTTCATTTCTTTGTTTTTTTTTCTCATTGTTTTCTTTTATCCTTGTCGTTCAAATTCTGTAAAAATGAAAAGCATGTTATGGATTGAGGACATTGTTGAAAGCACACCAACTCCCCCATTTTTGACCAATTCTAGAGTTGACATAGTTAGATTTGTGATTTTTTTTAAGGTGGTTGTTAGAAGGAATGTATTTTCAACCCTTTCCAAGTGCACGAAATGGAAATGAATTAGAAGGTGGGGCAAAAAGTGAGGTTGCAATGTCAATTTTCACAAGTGGAAAGGGATTTGGATTTACAAAAAAAATCCTTAGATTGGTACAAAGAAGAAAGCACCAAAAAGAAGGCAATTGTGGTGAAAGACGAAAATGAAAAGCTATAAAAACTTGATTGAATGATGAAGTGTTGCAACGAGGAGAAAAAATCATCGAAGAAAGGAAGAAAAAAAAAGAAAAAACCAAAGGTTAACTTAATCCTCTTACATGTTAATCACACATTTTTTATATTGGACCCTCGAATTAGAACCCAATCCTTTAAACACACTCATTGTACCTTAAGAAAAAAAAGTTTTTCATGTGGAAAAGGGTCCAATGTAAGGTTCAATTTGTTTTAAATTGATCCTTGGGCTTTAAGTTTTTTGACTTTTATTTAAAGTGGCCCCTAAGGAGAACAATAAAAAATGCAAGATGGAATTGTGGCCCAAAAAAAAAAGAAAGGAAATTCATATTTTTTTCTCAACTCAAGATGAATTGAATTTTCTTGTATTTTTTGTGTTTTGTCTATGTCTACTTGTCTATTTAACTTATATGATACCTAACCAAGGCTTAAAGGATTACACAAAGCCTACCTAAAGGATTAACTAAAGATTTTTTAAGTTAAAGGACACCTACGAATTATTTAAAGGATTACTTAGGATTTATCTCAAATTTTATATAAGGAAACACCTAAAAATCTACCTAAATTATAGGATACTTAAGAACTACTTAGAGATTTACTTAAGGCTTACCTAGGGAATCCAAAAAAACATTTAAAGACCTATCTAAGCTATGGGAAATTGAAAGATTATTTTTAAAATTACATGAAATTTACCTAGGGATTATTTGGGGATTATCAAATTTGCCGCCTACATAAGGAGTTACATAAGGCCTACTTAAGGAAACAGATAGGGGCCTACTTAAAGGATACTTAAGGGATTATCAAAGGAGTTACCTAGCAAAACACCTAAGGGCTTACTTAAGTTATGGGATAGTTACGGGGTTACATAAAACCTACTTGTGAAATTAGCTAGGGATTTTTAAATTAAGGGATGCATAAAGATTATTTAAGAGATTGTTTAACATTATTTCATGATATAAAAGGGTGCTACATAAAGTTTACATAAGTAGGTGGGTAAATAAATATGTGTAATCAATAAATAAATACCCCATGGGTAGGTAGAATAAATAGCTAACCCATGGGTGGATAGGTAGGTACCCTATGGTTAAGTTGGAAAGTAGCCCATAAGTTGGTAGGTAAGTAGCCAAGGGGTAGGTTAATGTTAGGCACAAAATTAACACCTTATTAACACCTTTACCTAAGTCAATCCCCTTTGCCCCTTAGAGAACATCCAATGGGTGTCATAGTTTGGTAATCACCCTTTTAACCTATTTTATCCCAACTCCAAGTTAACCCAATCACATTAATATAACAAAACTTATAAGGAAAAATTACAACCAGATCACCTAAAGTATCTCTACCTTTATTTTTTACTTAAAATAACCTAATTAACTTAATGCATGGGTCTAATATTTTGCCCAATAGAAGTCCCCCACCATCCTTGTTGATTTTGACTCTCACTTGTCCTTGTTTGATCCAAACAACAACCTCATTTCTTGTTCACACATTCCTCCTCCTCTTACTCAACTATAACCAACCTTAAACCTAAACAAATGAATTACAACATGAACACACAACATACACAAATGGAAATAAACATTTTTCACATCAAATCTTCATACCTATAGGAAAAAAAGGGAATTACATTAGAGTCTTTAATTTTTAGTTGTCGATCTCCTATTCCAACTAAACTCCTACTCATATTGGACAAAATCATTCTTTTACTTATAAACAACTTTATCTTTTCTTTCTTTCTTTTTCTTGTTTTCACTTACTCTCCACTCCCAACCATGCTAACAACCATTACCTACTCAAGCTCCTTGAAACCAATTATCCTTTTACCTATTTCCCTTACTCCCACACAAAAGGACATACCTTATATTCCCACTTTTAGGTTAGACCCCTCTTCCTTCCTTCCCATATTCCTTTTCTACTCCTATTTATTAGGCTTAACATAGGTTTTTTGTACCTCTTCTTCCCTTCATTCTTGAATGGAACCTCCCTTTAAAACCTCCTTTGAATAACTGCCATCACCAACTAGTGATGTTTCCACCTCCATCTCCATTGTGCTGCTTAATTGGGCACACTTGGAAAACCCACTTGTTCATAATACAGTAGCCTCCTCACATTGTTTTGCCTCATCATGATACATCCAACCCCCCATTAGCCCAAATCTTCACAATCTTCATCATCACTCCTCACTCCCTCCTTACACAATATTCATCAATTAGGAGATGGAGGAGTGGTCAACAATGTTTTCGCCCCTCTAAGCTTCAAGAAGAACAAATGATTCTTTACACACTACTCATCAATTTAGAAATGGAAGGGTGGTCAACAATGGCTTTTTGCCCTCCAAGCTTGAAAAACAATAAACAATTGTTGTTTTGACCTAAACCTAATTCTGAGTACCTTTTTCAAAGTGATCTCTACCATATCCATACCTCCCTATCTAGTAAACCTAGCCAACCTAGGCAAAGACATAATAATTTTGTTTTCAACCTAGTCCTATTATCCTACCATTCACCTTATCCTAACGAAACCACCCATCCCCTACTAGTCCATTTTGGATCAAATCAACCTACAACCTTATACAATGAACCTTGGGTTAACCCCAAAACTCCATTAGTCGACTTATCTACACTTAACCAAAAATGGGTTAGGCTAATTGGGGCCCAACAATAAGTAGGCCCTAATTTAGGTAGCCCTCTATATCTTTTAATCTAAATAGATATTTATTTAATTAAAAAAGAACTATGGTAATCACGTTTGACAATTCATCCTTAGTTTTGACAAATAATTATCACTTTGATGGACTTTATGGATAACTTGAAAAACAAAACGAATGAGCAGCACGAGGCCCAAAACAAGGATTACTTTAAGGACAACTTTACTATGTATCTAACCTTTGAAAACCATTGGATTTTGACTAGGCTTTTTTTTCCAATTTTGTGAAGTACATGGGTTACCAATCAACCAAAAGAAGACTTAATTTGGTTGCAAGTTGTAGAGGACATTCAAAATTTTAAGGATTCCTACATTGTATCGGCCACATGCTAGAACTTATTGTCTAAATATGGCAATTTCAGCTTTTTTTTTGCCCTCAAAATATGGTGACTTTGGGCATTATTTCAAGAATAAATCATTTGTAGGATTGGCACTGCCTTTTCTCTGGTCACCAAGTGGCGATTTTTTCCAAAAGAAAAAAAACATGAATTAATTTTGACTTGGCAATGAGGCAGTAATTATACTAAGTTATTTCTTTTCTTTTTAATTTTTAAAATTTTCATTTTGTCTAGGTTTTACATGTCATGAGTTGAAGGTCACAAAAAGTTGATCATATGATGACTCAAAGCCATATAATTGTGTAAATTGTTGGTTACATCACTATTGTGCAATGTCAATACATGGTGATATGAAAAAAATGTTGAACTTAAATGTAAGTTAATTATAATCAAGATTTTGTTTTTCAAGTAGATGTGAAAACAATTCTGGAAGACCATTGAAATATGAGCTCCTTCTTGTACATGGGTGGTCATATATACAAGTCCCATGTCATTCTTTGAGAAGTACCATGTTGTTAAAAAACCCCTTGATAATAACCATGGTTGATTAAAAAATGAATTTTAGTATGCCAAGTCAACAAAACCAATGCACAAAACAATACCTTTCATTCCAAAGCTAGGTACTTAAACCAAGGTTTCTTTTTGAAGAATATCATCTTAATGGGGCCATGCCTCTAGGCAAGGCGAGGATGAGGATTATGCATTCACTTGGGTCTTCCACACCTTGACATTAGAAGTAGCTTGAAACTTATGGATACAAAACAAGTGATATGCAAGCAAGCCTCTATAAACTACTTAGTAAGTTTAAACTAGCTTAAAAGATTAAATACTTTGGACTTAAAAGCTTGAGAAGTAGGCAAGGGCAATTTAGCTTAATTATGTTTTTAATCTTTTTTTGATAATAATTTTTTTATATTATGTATTTGAAGTGAAATTAGATTTAAAATTAAGTGAATTTTTAAAAAAAATTGTATGGACCTTCTTTTCCATTTTTAGTAGTTAGAGGATCTCTAATGGTGCTCAGTATGTGACCCTGCAAATGAAAATTGGATCAAGAACAGTCAAAACATGCCAGTTTAGCTCAGCAAAATGGTTTTGGCCCAGCATTTTTGCATGGTTGGCTGAGGCACATCAAAGGGACAGTAAGGCCTAAGACCTACTGTTGATTGCCTAGATAGTTTGATTGGTCTAGGTGGGTTGCTATTAATAGTCTCCCAACTATTTGCAGTGCCCTGTTTAAGTCTTATGGGTAGGGTTTGGAAAATAGAAAAATAACTAAAACTTGGATGTGAGAATTGGGTTACATACTGAGCACTGCTGGAGATGCTCTCATGCTTGTAAGTGTTCCACAAGGGAACCAACCTCTCAGTGCAAATCATGTGCCTACTCAATAATACTAGGCCAATGAGGCTTTTGGTTATTGGTGCTTGGGGGAGTTCACATGGCTATGTCCTACATAGCTAGTTTTAATTATTTATACCTCTGTAGATATCTCTTTTAATTGAATTTTTTTGGGGTCTTTTGCTCGACCCAGAAACTTATGACATTAAGTTTTTCATGCAAATAAAATGAAATATACGAATTCAAAAATTATGTCACAATAATATTAAAACAAAAATTGAAAAATAGACCACCATCAAATAAGGAATTTTCAAATGCATTGAAACATTGTCAAAATTTTTTAAATTAAAAAAATTAAATGTAATGATTTTTTTCATTTACAATCATTTATAATCCATTTCATATTCAAATTTTCAAATTTTCATATCAGATTTTTAACTAATTGTATGTTTAATGATATCTGAAAGGTGGTTTATGAATTATTTTATTAGAAAAAGGGATAATTATAGTATTATAGTTTGGTAATTACTATAACTGTAAGAATTTTAGCTCATGTAAACTATAAAATTACAAAATGTCAAAAGTGAATCATTTAATCATGATTTTGCTCTACTAATTTTGAACTTTCATGTCACCTATCTATCTATAACTTACCTATATGCATATCTACCTATTTACCAACTTGCCTTCCTACCTCTTGACCTACTTACAACTTACCTACCTTACCATTTCCTTGCTTATTGACAAGGTACATACTTATTTACCTACTTCCCTCCCTATGTGATTATTAAAGTTTTTAAGGTATAATTAGATGAAAAAGTGTAAAGAATTATCCGTGTTGTTGCTTGTATACATTATTAATTTCATACTAGTTACATACATGACAATGAGATTGATGAAATGGGGGGTGGGGGGGGGGGGGGGGAGAAAAACAATCTCCTCGTCGACGCCAATATTTTTTTTAAAAAAAAAAAAAAAAATTA
>Ga0116231_10004370_pt1 | contig 28647 bp, 24 predicted proteins | sample S1TSphgellanicum_2_FD_89695 | JGI IMG/M metagenome (GOLD analysis project Ga0116231, IMG submission 89695) | Host-associated microbial communities from peat moss isolated from Minnesota, USA - S1T2_Fd - Sphagnum magellanicum MG | ecosystem: Host-associated > Plants > Peat moss > Unclassified...
CATTTCAAACTAATTCTTCTCTTCCGCGGACGTCCGAACTTCCATGTTCTTTAGCCCTTGTGTGGAGTTTTTTCTATAAATTAAAAAGGAAATGTTTCTCCGCTTTTGTTTTAGTTGCCTTTATTCGTGAATATGGAGATTTTCCGATATAATTCATGAGAGTTGTTCACTGCAGGAATTGGCTGCACAGATCCAGGACTTCAAATTCAATGGAGACATTCCCGACGAAAAACATGGAGACACCTACGAAGATATTGGAGACATTTGCGACAATAGAATTTCGCATATTTCGCAGGAGAAAAAAGAGGAAATTAAGAGAAGGAAACGGGAATCATTTGAAATGGCTTTGACTTTGACGATATTGGCTATTTTTTCATTATTCGTTTTTGCAAGTTGCTTCGTCATATTGTGTCCTAAGTAGGTCACCCAACAACCATGTGTTCATGTTTTCTCATTCTAGTTGATCATCCTCACTTTCCTGGTAAATTGTCTTGTTCTATTAGCCAAGAACAGTGTTGTTATACATGTTTGAATTTGGCTTTCGATGTGATTCTTGATAAGTTCAAAAACTTTGAGGCTGGTCTAACATTTTGGATCCTTTTGTTATGTGTAGGCTGAGGTGATGTATGTTATGGAGGAACCTTGTGGCTACCCTCACATAGAAGGCAAGCTTCCCTTAGAGTTAATTATGCTTCTTGATTTTGCACCTTTCCACCAGAGTTTCTCCCTTAAATCCACTTCTCATATATTTATTTATTTATATTTATGACGTGCAAAAAGCATTGCCTGGGTTTTGAAAGTTGTTGAAACCACTCATGCATTGTGTTTCCATGTATTATTTTTCTTTTCAAAAGAAGACTTGAGTCTTTTGGACATGTATGTGCAGGTTATTCTCTTCAGCAACAACGGCTTTGAATTCAATTCTATCCATGATCTTGGTTTTTCTTCTCTGGATCTGACTCTTCCGTTGAATATTTGCATTGAAATCCCCACTCCCATAGCAACATAGATGTCCTATAGCAGCCCATAGCACACAACATTACCTAAGTTTACTTCAAGGTTAGATTTGCATTCCATTCTCCCATTATACAAGCCCCAACCAAGGCCTTATAGAAGCAATTCATTTATCAAAATGTAATTGTTTTGTTTTTGTTGTTTTTGCATGTTGTGACCTTGACACAAAAGAGTCAAACTTGGATGTACATAGGATACTAAAAGTATCACAACTTTAAATTCATTTGTTTTGAAGTTTTCTAAAACTTAGATTTGGTTGACTTGAAAGTTGGGCCTTAAAAAAAAAATTAAAACAATCATGAGTATTAAATTGCTTCATTTATTTTTTGGAGTAAATTTACACTAGTCATATTATGAAACTTCTATTTAAAACACCCTATTTGATAGCAATATACCTTATTTTTACTAATTCAAAACTTTTATTTCAAGTTTGTGAATAAATAAAATCAACACCTAAACCATATACATCTTCAATTGAAAAACATTTAGGACCTACAAACATCATAATCATCACTATGTTCTAGCATAATGTATCATCGAAAAGGTTTTAATATAATTTAAATATATAAACAAATTGAAACTTGAACTTTGATGGACTTGATTTCTCTTTATACATATATATGTACATTGATGTGCAAAATTTCATCGATAAATTTTCTAACAAAAGTAAGTACTTTTTAATCTTTTGTTAAAATAATTGTTCTATGACAAATGGCTACAGATTATTAATGTACTCCAAAGGATTGTTGCATCATTTTTATATGCACACCAATTAATATAATGATAGACTAAAAAGTGAACCGCCTTTAATTGCACATTTTGACCACTAGATATTTTCCAAGTATGTCCCCAAATCATTCAATTTTTGCTTGTATTCAAAACTACAATATTGTGACAAAAACTTTTGTAATCATTATACCATACAAATGTACCCTTTTCTTACCCTTTTGTCCTTTTATGAAAAGGCTAAAAATTGTTCAACAAAAATTTGTTTGGAAGATACTCATTTACCCACATCTATGATCTAACAAGTTTGCCACTAAGTTTTATGAATTTGACAATCACATGTATGTGCAACTTGCTTGCAAAATAAGGATTGGTGCAAATTGTAAACCAACCTACTTTTCTCACCTTTATATCGTGACCTTGGTGTTCATGCTTTAAACTACATGCCAACATTTTTTTCTTTTTCTTTCTTTCATTAATTTTTCATCAATCCCACCAACCACCCAGGCTTTGTTGGACTTATTCTTTGGAAGAGCATTAAAATTGACATGGGAATACATGTTGAACATTATTGGAAGTTTGTGGAGATGCATTGAAATGGAAACTATAGGATTCTTAATAAATATGTTTGAAGCAAATTTAGCAAGCAAAGTAAACCAAATGGTTGTAAATGCTTGAACCATCACACCAACTTGATTTCACCATCTAGGTATAAGGCAATTGTTTGAACACATTTTTTTATTTTCATTGCTCAAATATTGGATTTAAATTTCAAGTTGGAGTAGAATTAAATCTTACAATTTAATCAAATGAAGCATTTAGATTTAATCAAGAAGATGGAGACTCAAAAGACATTGTAATTTACACCTTACTCCATGGAAAATTTGCATGTGCATTTTTTCAATTCACTAAATCATTTTGATTGTCACTCACGTTGGGTGACTATCATGTTTTCCATGGGCTACAACACATTGTGTCATCTTTCACATTTAGATTTTGTTCAAACATCTTGTTGTTTTATCTATTTATTCAATTTTTGAATCTTCTTGCTATGTAAAATGAAAAGTGGTTTAATGCTTTTGTGACACAAAGTCCACCAACATCGTGATCCAAAATCTTTAAGGTGTACCAAAATCCTATCATAACATCACATTTTTTAATATTTTTTATTTAGTCTTTTTTTACCATGTAAAAGCACATTTATGCATGATTATATGATGAAATCCAGAATTTTAATGGTCTAAAATATGATACTTATACAATATTTGACACTTTTTGACTCATTAGTTTTGATGGGGATTAAAATATAGGGAAAAAGATGATTGTAATAAGGACTAGGTCCTTTTTTGTCCTAGGTGATACATCTTAGAGGATTTTCATCCATCTCTTTGTTCTAAACCTTGATGTAAGGTTAAATGTTAATAGTACAAAAATGTCATCAGCAAATAAACATAAACACTAGAAAAACACATTTTTCCAAAACTTTCCCAAAAAATTGTGACCAAATCACAAAAATTCACCCAAAAAAACCTTGATCACAAAAGTAAAATGCATTATTTAGTTTAACTACCTACATTGTAATCAAACCTAGTAGTTGTCAACTAGATTATACCATAAACAAGCAAGGCAAATAAATATCAACTCAAGTTTTGAACCTCTCAAGGTTGCCTTCAAGATCCCAAAATTTAACCATTGGTCTTGGTCAAAAATTAAATTGGTGTTTATTATGTATTAAAATATTTCTACCTTTTTTAATGATAATAAAAATATTAAATAATGAAATTAAACTACCGTAGTACCTTTACCATTTTTGCAATAGATTGTTGAATAATTAATTAAATTTTAAATCTTAACTTCAGCACTTGGTTTTTTAATTCTAAAATTTTTAGCAAATAATGGTTATAAATAATAATAACGCAATACACCTAGTGTTATGGAATAGTCTAGTGTGTCTAAACCTCTTCAATGTTAAAACCATGTCCTTGGAAGTTTGGGGGTTCAAACCTTGATGTGAATGTTTCAGATTTCAAACCCTAACAGTGAAATTTTTTATTTTATTACAACTTTAGCACAAATAAGAAATAATTTTTCAAATTTTTGAATAAACAAAAAATAATTTAATTTATGTTAAAATGGTAAAGGTCCTATGATAATCCATGTTTATATCTAGTTAGGGCAAAAGCACAGTCAATTATACATTTTGTGAACCTTGTTTTAAAAAATGTAATTTATAGTCATAAACTAAGCTTTAACAAATTAAACCTAAAAAAATATTATTTGATCAATATGAATATGATTTTCACATTTATGTGAATGATATTGAAAAATCACATGTTTAAAGTAAATTTAAGTAAAATTTTCAAAATTGTAAGCAAATTTTTTTTACTTTGTAGGTTGTCCAAAGAAACAAAATAGGCTTCACATAAATGAATATTGGATTTTTTAGCTTTCTTGGTTAATGGCAATCTGAAATTTATTTATGCACTTACAACTTATAATGTAAGTGTAATAACATATCAATCCTCTAATGTAAAAGTAATTTTAAACACAATTTCATTAATCAATTTCAAAAATGTTTCTACCTACTTTTAATACATTAAAGTTTTTCAAACTTTGTATAGAAACATAGTATAAACTCAATATTTAATGCCCACAATGGTTTCACAATGATTAAAGATGAAAGCACATTATAGGAAGGCCAAAATTGTTGTCACATTGTATTTGTTTTTAAGGCTCCCATGTTTGAACTTCAACCATGTCATTATTATTAAGGATTTTCATAATGTTTTTGCATATTATGGTAGGTCAAACCCAAAGAAATCAAATGTTGAAGAAACTACATTTTTCTATTTCATATGATGTGATATTAGAATATATTTGTGCCAAATATATATATATATATATATATATATATATATCACAATGTACTAAGAAATGCAAATATACTCAAAAAAAATGATTGAAATGATTTTTAATCTTATGAAATTTGTAATATCTACTAAACATTGTGATTCCATATGATTGGAATAAGTTTATGGGCCATGTGAAAAGTTTGATAATTATCGTATCACACATGGGTGTTTTTCAAGGTTACGACCATAAGTATGTGGTAAATTAAAATTTTCATAAACAATTAATTTCAAATGAAAGATGGCAAGATAAACGAGGTGGGACAAAAAATTTAATTTATTTCAAACATTTTTTGGTTGACTAGTTCAAACCAAAATTTAATGCAATCCAAAAAAAAAGGGGGTTTTATAATATTGCATACACCATAAATATATCCATTATTCATTGAATTTAATCATTTAAATTAATTCTTTAAATAAAATAAAATAACATTAACTATGTGAAAATCAAAATATCAAGCCAAAACATTAAAATGAAACCCAAAATTAAATGCAACACATTTTGCAAGTGTATATTTTACGCACATGTCATGAAATTGCTCAAGTTGGTCCCCCTTAATATGTTTTCACCTTTAAAAAGGGTTTGACTTTACTTTCTTGTATTAATTTGTAAAAATATGATTATAACTTCAAGGACTACTTTTTATGTATACTTATTTTGTTTTCACTTGTTAACCAATTATTGAAAAAGCATTTGGTTATTAAAACAAATTATTGAAACAAGATTATCAATAACCTTATTTATAATCTATTTGTTGGTTATTGAATTTTAAATTGAAAACTAGTTGAAAAACCTACGAACACATGTGCTAGGTAGAGGCCAAGCAATGCCAAGACCCTTAATTATGAATCAAATATTGAATTGTCCAAATTTAATAGCTATCCTACTTGGATGTTTGAAAATTTCATCAAGGTAGGTTAGAAATATTTAAACCCTAAAACTTTGTTAAAATTTTTTGATATTTAAATGTCAAAAGATATAAAAAAGCTTATTAGAAAAAGCCTGCCTCTTGACCTTAGAATACAACAAAAAAAATTATAGCGTTTCACCTTTGAGCACTAAGTTATATTTACAAGAGTAGAATGTTCAATCAACTCACCAACCAATTATTGGATATTAAGTTCGCAATGGTAGATTGACCTAAAGCAAGAAGCTTTTGGTTTTTCCTTACATTTCAACATTTCAAATAGATTTTTTTTTTTTTATCGATTTTTTCTAGAAATGATTTAATTATTGTCAAGTTTGAAAAGGTACTATGGCATGAACATTTCACTTGTCTTTCTAATAACATAACTAGAAGTGAATTTTATTATCATTCTAATTTTGTTCATCCATTGACACTCCTTAATGAATTTCTCCTTTAAAACAATTTGGCTTCTCATTACAGTTCTTTGTTACATGTGACTTTGCGGTTCAATCATCTTCTTTCTTAAGCTCACACCATATTTTTTACAATAAAAAATATGTTTCAACTTTGGCACACCTTTCATGAGAACATTTGTGAATATATCATCAATGTTACAATATAACAAGGTAATCTCATTATTTTCTACTTTCTTTCTTTAAAATAGTAATGTAGTTATATATTTTTTATTTTTCGTGATATTCAAGGTTCATTGAAAACAAGATTGTTGATTGATTCATAGAAAAATATATTAAGATTGTGGCATGGAAAACCAAAATTAAAAAAAAGTTGTCAAAACCACATAACCTCTTTGACAACATGATCTATATGTAGCAATATACATTTTCATCTTTGCTTGAAAAAATTACAATAGCTTGTATTTTACTTTGCTATGATACAACACCTCCACTTTTGATGAAAATATATCGAGATCTTGGTAAATGTGGAAATCAAGGTCACTTGCCCAATTAACATCACACTCCTTGAACTTTTGATGTCATTTGCTTTCCACCATACCTAATTCCATAGTTGATTATTCATGCACAAATAATGTAATATATATTTAACAACTACCCATTGTAGTTTTCATTAGTTAATTAAAAATTGAATTACTTGCCCAACTACATAGGTTATATCTAGTCACATACAAAAAAACCATAACATACACTAGGTTGCGAACAACACAAGCGGATGATATGTTCTTAATTACAAGCTTTTCAATTTCCATTTCAATAATCATTGTTATTGAAAGTTTGGTACTAGCTTGAATGTGAATTGAAGCACTTTTAGCTAGATTCTTCCAAATTAAATTGTTTTAGGATATCAAAATAACTTAGTTTGTGATAAGTGAAAAATTCAAAGATTCTATCCCATTTCACTTGGATTCCAAAGCAACACTAAATAGGTGCTATTTAATCATGTCAAATTTTGATGATAACATTGCATTGGTATGGTTTTAAAATTTGATATTATTTTCAATAATGTAGTTGAAAGGGAATTGTTTGAGCCCATACCATATATATATGCAATTTGAACATCAATTTGACGAATTTGAAACTTAAGTTTAACAACAATTGATAATAACATTCACAAAGATATAATTTTCACAATCATTGAAAAGGTTTCATAATAATCAATACCTTCTATATATTTGGGAGAAACCTTGAGCTATTAATCTTTCTATAAAGTTTAAGCTTTGCAACACTTCCATCTAAATTATATTTCTTTCAAATTTCAATATTTATACCTTGTTCTCCTAACCAATCCTTTGGTAAGTCCTCCAATCACAACATATTATTTTTCATCAAAAAATCATATTTAGAACCTAAAATTGTTTTCCAATGAGTAGCATCTTGACTTGACAAAATCTCATGTCGATTGTTGTTGGTTTCAATTAGTAGAACATGTGCAAAGGTTGCATAATCTTTCAATTTGTTGAGTGGTTATTTGTTTTTCAAAGCTTTTTAACTCTATTGAGGTGGTATTAATATCCTCTCGAATTCAGTCTTTTTGTTATTCTTTAATGGCCTATCATAACATGCACATTTCATGTTTGATGTTATTTACTAAGATGGACCAGAATTGGCAATTGAAAGTGCATATCCAATTTATTTTCAGCCCACTAAACCTAGGCTTCAAGTGATGTTGATTTATTTTTTCCATGTCCAAGTTCAAATCACCCTAATTTAAACATTTTTAAACCAACTTTGTAAATGTTTGTCTCAAAAAGATCAATAAAACTTTGTGATTGAATCTTTTACATAAATTTATATTTGTTTTCTATCATCTGGAATGTTATAAGCCTTCGAAATAAGGTGTCCCAATGTTCAGAAGGTGAACATATTCTTCAATTCCATTAAAAGAAAAAATTTCATATAAACTATAAGTTTTTTGGATTGTGACACTAAATGTACCAAGTACATTATGAAGTTCACCTTTCGTTAATCAATACTAATCTTATTAAGTAAAAACATAATCAAAGGAGCCACCCAAGTGAGTGGACACTCCTTAAAACTACATTTTTGTTTGTTTGAAAAATCACAAGGAAAGCATAATAATTTGGATTGTCAAAAAAAATTGAAATATTTTCCATTGATTGCAAAGTTTACATGCTCAAAGTTTTACACAACTCAAAAATGTTTTTACATGTTCAAAGCACACAAACCTTGAAAATGAACAATCCTTGTTTCTTTTCAAACATTTTTTTTTTTTTACTAAATGTGCACCATTCCTTTTGAAAATTTGAGAAAATTTTAACATTGATGATTAGAAGGGCAAAAGGACTTGAACCGATGAAAATTATTTTTATATTTCATTTACTCACATTTGACTCAAAAATGTTTTTGATGCTAAAAGTTATGGATTTTGAAAATGTGGATTTAATAAAAATTGTTCATATTTATGTGATAAAAGGCATGAATGCATAATATACATGATATAAAATCAATTTGTAATCAAAATGCATTTATATTTAAACATGCAATGTTAAATTGAATATTCGAAATACAAATTTAAAAATATAAACCAACTAAAAAAAATGACATGTGTCATTTGCAATCCTTGGAAAAGGAATTTACCTTCCCGCCCCTAGCTCCTTTTACCATGTTTTCACCTTATTATGGTAATTTTTTCGGAGTTGGGAGGATTAAAATATATTTTTCAAGTTTTCATCTCATATTTGCTAAAATTTTCAAATGCATTTGAGTTGTAAACAAGAAAACATGATTAACCCCAAAAACTCTACCACGATGACTTCCAAAAACAATCCACTATAGTGCCTTTACCCTTCTAATATACAAGGAAAATTTGGGTTTATAGGAATGACATTGAAACTTCAATTGCTTGAGGAGTCATAAATGGTTGAATCTGCTAGTGGGCTAAGTTTTAATGTTACCTACTTAATTAGTTAGGCTAGTAGGACAACCCAATAACTCTCTAAACTTACGGGTGGTAAGTTTACCTACTATCTCCACTAACTTTAGAGGTGTGTTGCCAACAGGTTTAGCTAATTTTTAGGAGGTGGTAGTTAGTCAATTCAACTAATTTTGGTTAGTTCTAAAAAATATTGGTTGACCACTTAGCCACCACTAAAAGTAAGACTTAGAGGGCCAGATTTGAAAAAGTTTGTCCAACTTTTATCTCATTCTATTCTTTCTCTATTTATTTTCCATTTTCTCTGGTTTTTTTTTAAAGTGCCAAGGGGGGTATCTTTTGAAATTTGTACTTAGAGCCATGAAAGCATAATGAAAAATATATCTTGTGTGGATAATCCAAGGAGTTTCCCAATATTGTGTGTGTGTTTTGATTAGTCTAGATATGAGTGTAGGAGGTAGGAAGGTCAAATGGTTGTCTACCACCTTGGGTAAACCTCAAGGAGGAGCTACTAGGGGTGGTGAAATGTTGAACGGACCCTGGAGACTACCAGTTGTTTTTGTATTTATATATGTTTGACTCTGCACACTTCTTATGTATGACAATACCCTTAATAAGACCAAGGCAGTAATTTTGTTACAAGGCAAAATATCGTTAATGACACAACATTATTCATCTTTGTTTCTTTGTTTTTTTTAATCTCATTCACGTTTTGTTGCTTCAATTAAAGTTTTGTTATCACATTTAACAACACCATTTTGCTCTAGTGTATAAGGGATAAAAAATCGCCTTACAATACCATGAAATTCACACAAGTTTGAGATATATTCACCTCCATTATCAGATCATGTTAGATCTTTTAATTTATTTCTTATATGTGTTGAATTACTAGTCCCTCATAAAATTGAAACTTTAGCAACACTGCTGATTTATTTTTGATTAAATAAACTCAAGTATTTATCTTGATATATCATCAATAAATAAAAGAAAGGACAGATCACCCCCTTGCATTTGTAATTGCGTAGACCCACAGATATGATCATAACCTGTGTGGGTCTATGCAATTACAAATCTAACCCCACCATGTAAACATAGCTGAAGTTCACATTACTGACAGTTGACATTATAACTGATGCTTTCACGTACCTTGATCTATTATGCAAGATCGTGTCTCTTGGACATGATTGATGTTGCTATCAAAATGTGAATAACATATTTGGGTTATTTTGCATAACTCAGATTAGAAGGTTTTGATAACAATCCCCAACACAAGATTTGGTTTTCCTGTGTGGGGATCGAGCCCCTTGCTTGCCTGCTATATAGAATGCTACAAACACCTTATGGCCAGTGTTTTGGGGGGGGATGGGGGGGATTTTTGCACTGCTGGGACCGAAAAAAAAAACCAGTGTGAACAGTGCAAAGGCTTTTTTAAGAAAAAAAAAATTGTAGAAGTCGCCATATTTTGAGGGGAAAAAGTTGCATGTAGCCAGATTTAGACAGTGATTTCCTATTGCTCGCCAGAACTAGGCAGGGTACTTTTTTAAATTTTACTTTACTGTTTGGCCTCTAGCCAAATTTTGGTCTATTCCTCTTGTGGATAATGTCCAGTCCCCATGTTAAATCAGCAGTGAGTCTTAAATGCAAGAAGGATTACAAAAGTAGTGCTGCATTTCTCTTCTCACGCCCACCAAGTTGGCCAATTAAAATGCGTCCAATGAAGCCCATACACATTTGGGCCCATGATTATGCACATTACGGGTGTGTAATGGACACTAGAAAGCACATGGAAGCAGCTTAGTGTCCATTACACACCCAAAATGTGCATAATTCACAGCCCCAAATGTGTTTGGGCATCACCCATATTTTTTTCAGAAAATATGAATCAGAGTAAGGGCAGACAGTGAAAAACAATTGAAGCAGTACTTTTGTACTGCCTGCATTTAAAACCCGTCGTTGATTTGTCGTTGGGGTTGCCAGTCCACCTACTTCACAAAATTGAAAAGAAAATCCTGCTTATGGCCAAGTCCGCAAAACCCATGTTACCTAAACCAGCCATTAAAGATCCTAAACGCTACAGTAGTCAGCCCCAAACCCTGAACAAGCCCTTTACAGCCACTAAACTCTATGCCAAGAGCTCTAAACTCTAAACCCTCATTGTTTACTTCAGTACAAGAACTGAAAACTGCTTCATAATTGTATTCGAAGTCAATCTGAACTGAATCGATAGACAAGCCCCTTAATACCGTACCAGAGTGTGATTTAGGGACTTGTCATACTCTCATCTAGTTTAAGGGAATTGTCATACTTTTCATAGGGCCCCTAAACCCACAGCCAAGGTCTCTAAACCTTTTGATTTGTATCTTCATAAGTATTGGCAACTTCTCCAAAATTGTGATAAAAGTCAATCTGAACCAAAATGAAAGACAAGCCACTTAATAATACTGAATTAGAGTATGATAAGGGCATTTTCAAACAAAGGACTCTTGCCACAATAACCTTTCCCAATACCCAATCAGTAAAAAGCGCACAAGCTTCTTGAACAATCAACATCATTAAGAAACTTGGACAGGGGACTCCCTTCAGGTCTCACCCCAGGCATGACTTAAGGGAGGAAAAACTTTGGGCATAATTTTGCCCATATAATGTGTTCATGCCCCATTTACAGACCCAAATTTATCCTGGTGGATCCAATTGAACTCAGGGTGTTGCAAAGAAATCTGGGCAAAGGCTGGAAAAACCTGGGCACAGTAGGAAAACTACAGAAAACCTGTGGAAAATTTCAGCAAGGTGAAAGAAACATCATAGACCAGGTAGAGAAGGATTGATGCATGCCTCCAAAGAATGCATTCTTAATCCAAAAGTGCAATCCATCCCACTGGAGGCATCTATCTGGGTAGTGGGTTCATGTAGAGAGAGATGTTGTGGTAGCCAATCACTTACCCGTACTTGCAGGGTGCCATCTTGACAGGGCCCGTTGTGAAAAGCATACCTCAATTTCCTGCTGACAGCAAGAGAGTAGTGCTTCCAGTTTTTCCTGAGTGGGATACAACTAATATGGTCAGAACAAACAAGTGCTCTTATACAAACTTGCAGATCTCTCTCTCTCTCTCTCTCTCTCTCTCTCTCTCTTGCAGAAGCAATAGATTAACTGGAAATGGGTCTCAAAGATTAGCCCTAGATATTTAAGACAAAACACTTTTATACCCCACATGAACAATTCTCCCACCCACAATAAATTCCTAATTTGTCTCTGTTAAAATATTATCCAGATTCAGTCACTACCATGGTTGAGCTGGCTATCATACTAGAAGATTGATTCTCTAATCCCCATTGCCAATCTTTGCATGAGTCACATGCTTTTCCCTAGTAGTCTATCTGGACATCCGGAACAAGATAGTAATGTGCCAAAAAGAGACACCCACAATTAGACATCTGCAGGTGGGCAACATAGTAAGTGATTGAACTCTAATTCATACAATTTGGTGTCTGTCTCCATTCATAATATCCCCGAGGTGCAAAAGTGGCTGAGAAAAGGTGAGGAAGAAATCAAAGCAATTTCTTGTGCATTCACACAATTGTTCTGAACCATCTAAAGCAGTATTCTGTCCTAATAACTCTTTCCTGCAAATAAGGAATTTAGGGAGGCAAAATGTTAACCCCAACTGAGAAGAAAGCGAATCCAAAAACAACGCACAGCAAATTTAGGGGGAAAATGTAAAAAAGTGCAGCTAAAGAACCCTCCCTTTTTTAGGCAAAGAAATGCACTTCTGCTGCATCTTAAGCCCTGTTGTTTGTGGAAGTGACAGTACCATTGATTGACACACCTTTGGTGGAAAGAGCACCATTGCTCATCGTTGGTTCTATGATGGTCGTAGTTTTGTTGCCATTGCTCAAAGTGTGCATTCTGTTGGCAACAGATCCTAAAGCTGGGGCAGCTTCCTCTCCATCCAGAGGAAGATTCCTGTGTGTGTAGGACACACCTCTGTCCCCATCCACCACTTGGCCATGACCCCATAGCAACCTGGAGACAAATTTGGAATTAATGTCAGGAAGGAGGTCCATATAATGTACGGTTCATTAAGCACGACATGAGATGCAAGTACAATCGACTTCTGTATTGTACAACAGGTTGAAATGTGTTGGTCTTTTTTAATTTTTGAAGGGTAGAAAAAGTAGGCTACAAACCATCTTGTGGTGAGAAGGCCCTCGACTCCAACAGGACCTCGAGCATGGATTCGACCAGTGCTTATGCCCACCTGTGCAGCAGTGGAAGTGTTTTGAGGAATGTTTTCTACAACATGTTCACCATAGACTCCAACATCATGGAGTACAACAGTAGGAATAAATAGCCACTTGCTGACAGGCAAACCTTCTAATCCAAGCTGGCCAGACCTCCACTGAATCCACAAATCTACACTGGATCCATAAGGCTATTCTCAACAAAGCTTCATGGCCTCTAACCTTGCATCCAGTTAGGTTTAGAATAAGGGAAAGACACAGGGAAAAAAGTACCTCAGCACCAAGTCCAAATCGAGCTCCATCAGAGAAGCGTGTGCTTGCATTATGGAAGACAGCAGCACTGCAACGCACAGACAGTCCAAAGGCCACTAAGTTAGTGTCCCTCTTGTCAATTTCACATGATGTTCATTTACATTTTGATCTTTGCATTTTTCACTGGACAGGTCCAGATTGTGAGGTAACACACCTGTCAACATCACGCAGGAACCTCTCTGCAACATCCGTATCCTCAGTCACAATGCAGTCAGTATGCGCACTACCCAACACCCCAACCCAATCTTGTGTTTCAATTTGCACCAAAGACATAAATTAAGGAAATTTAGGAAGGGGCCCTCTCAACTGTTCTTTTCCACCAAAACTAGACATGTTCCACCATCCTGGAAAGACCTTCTGAATTGGCCATAGGATGTTTGATCAGTCCCTATGCAAAGGTGTCTGACATCCCCAAAGGAGAGAAGCAGAGCATTTCATATACATGAAATTAACAAAACTCTGAGAATCACCTGCCATGCTTGTGGATGTGATCAATGGCAGCACCAACATCCTTGACAACTTCAAGTGTACAGGCCAATGCACTGTATTCCACATGAAAGCTGGTGGCTTTTGGCAGTTTCAGTAACTGAACTGCCCGTGCACCTCCATACAATGTCACACCTGCAATACCAAACCCAAAAAACCACAAATTGCAGTGGTTCTTGACTTGGAGGTTCATCAGAATACACCTGACTTATTCAAGTCTCCAAACAAGAACCATAAGGCAAGTAATCCATAAAGCAAGAAACTTTCTTAGGTCAAGAAACAGTCACGCATCTTACCTGCTGACTCAAGAGCAAAAACAAGGCTTTCCAAACCACCAGTGCCAACTAGGTGTTCATGTACCAACAATGTTTCCTGGAATGACACAGGCAGGAATGATCAAACATTTTGGCTACCTATATGTGTGGCATAGAATGTCAACTTGTCACCCAACTTCTCCTACCCAGAAGGACCCAGCTATGAAACTGACAGATCCATCATGATGTATTGCAAAATAGCCTAAGCTAGGCATTTAGTCTGCAATCCCTGGAAATCATAAAAAGACTTATTCATCTGCCCTTCAACTCTTCTACACATTGATCCAGGACTTGTCCCCAGGTCTCATTTGTTGTGCCCTGTCCAATTGCTATCTTGCTCTACATCTTGCTGCTGCACAACTCACAAATTTCACTTTCAAAAGACTTCAGTGTTTTCAACTGACAACTGTGAGGTTCCCCTACCATTGCATTGCAAGCAGCTGGATAGTCTGTTTTGGAGTCAACTACAATGTGGTTGGCTTTACCAATATCAGCAGCTTTGTCAACAAAGACATGGCAGACTCCATCTACAACACATGTAAACAATGGAACAAGTGGAATTAGAAGGAGAGGAAGGAACTTGGAGAGAGGGAGGAAAAAAGAAGCTACATAAGGTCCTCCACCAAATGATAATAAGTTTGTTGGCATATAACACACCCAAAGAGGGCAGCAAAGAAGAGTTTCACAGAATAACCCATCTAAGGAAATTTGGTTGTTTTTGTACCCAGAGACAGATGGACAGATGGATAGACAGAACCCACATGGGCTGTGATGCTCAAATTTACCACATCAAATGCTGCTTGTTAGGGCCTATATATCCTGTCTACTATGTTCCACAAGAGACCACCCAAGTACAGAAAGAGAGTGAGGGCTGACCTGCATGGCCAAGGACAGGGATCTTAGTGGCTGCTTTGATATCAGATACCAGCTTATTGCTTCCTCTGGGTATCACCAAATCTATTACATCATCCAACTGGCCAGCAAGTCCAAGGACAAAGAGGTTCAGAACCACCATGTCTCCATTTAACTAGAATGCTTCTGGTCAAAAGGTTCATGGTGTGGAAAAGTAGTATACATTTGAAGCATTCATGTAAATTGGGTACACAGTTCAACAAGAGACTATAGATTGGTCAAGAGTCATACAAACAGAGGATCAGCAACTACCCAAAATCAGGAGGGCTGCAAGAAATATTATCTTACCTTAAGTAGGTCTGGGATCTCCTCCCTAGAAGTAACAAGTCCGATGAGAGCTGGACCCACAGATTTCGGCAGAGCATCAGTGATCACCTGTGTAGATTTCTCTTAATATTAGAAAGGTTTTCCACTATCAGAAACACAAAACAGAAAGGCATAGAAAGAGATGACACCTCTTGAGGTGGCACATTCTTGACTGCAGCAATGAGACAACATACTGTGCCTGGCTATTTCACAATAGCCACTGGAAGAAGCTGACATGGGTACCTTATGCAATATAGCATTTGATCGAGTGGCTTCTTTGCCTCCCTTCAGTAAGATACCATTCCCACTCCGAATTGCCAATGATGCTATCTGATCCCATTGAAAGAAACCAAGAAACTTTAACATGCGATAGCTTTGGCAATTGCCTGAACTAAGGCCTGTGCCTGTGTCAACCACAGACTGACCTTTATGGTAAGATAGTTTGAACACTACTACTACAGGATCAGATTTCAAGGAGGGAGATGTTTTCAAATAGGAGTCAACATTCAAAGAGATTGAAAAGAAATGACAGCAGATGACAATGCCATGAAAATCACAGTATACACAGTCAATGGTAAAGAAACCACCCATAAAACAGGATCATTACCTGAACCAAAGCATCTGGTCGTGACTCAAAAATAACCAAGACAACACCCAAGGGACATGTTGTCTTCTCCAGAATAAGCCCTTCAGCAACCTGGAAAAAAATTAAGTCCACAACATAAGAAGACAGTTCACATTTCATGTACCCCCTAGAAGCTAAAGATCATGCTGGAGTTCTCTATCATTTATCTTTGAGTGTTTAGGGTTTAGGGTTTAGGGTTTAGGTTCCACTCTGAACCCATGATGGCCCTGAAGACAGGCCTCTTCCCTTCAGATGCCCCTTCACTCTACTGCTTTGCTCTCTTTGCCTCATAATTTCTCTCTTCATAAGCTTACCACAAACATCTCGCAACACCCATACATCTGACGACACCCATACATCTGATGACAACTAGTATCATCACCAGTCCACAAAAAATCCTGTATTCCTGTGTCATACACACCTCACTTGGCTGTCCTAGCTACCACCTAAGTGAGAGAGACAATGACCACCAACCTCCGTACGTTTTGAAACAGCCCCAATTGGCTCCTTCATCTCTGCAAGGACCCTGAGGGAGTTCGCTAAACTTGCAATCTGCAAAGTGTGGGAAAAACTAACATAAGAACCCAAAAGAAACTCAACTAAAATTCCACAGAGGTACTCCAATCAACACAAAAGCTCTCAATCTGTCTGCCCAGTTCAACCTGGGGTGAAGGGCAAGCACAAGCTACTCTGCATCTTCTTTCTTCTGCTGTAAACAACTGACTAGCTTTACTGCAACTTAACATGGTAGCAACATGATAACGACATGAAGAAAGGGATCCTTTTGGAAAGAGAGGACCTGGAACTGGTTGTGACTTACTTTTCCAGGCTTTATTGTAAGGCGACCAATCAACGACTTAGCAATGCCACTCAACTGGGCTGCTTCCACATCAGCCTCATTTTCTGTCTTGATTCTTGCCTCATTGGCCACCAAAGCTTCAGCAACTGTAAGCAATATTTGCTTCCGCTCCTCAGATGAAAGACTCTGCAATATCCCCCCACCCCCCCATAGAAGACAAAAAATTAGGGACAACCAGTCCAACCCCAGCTTGGTGAATAGCTGGTACACCAGAATTTGTATGCTCTTAGATGGTTTTCCCATCACATTTCACTTCTTTCTCAAGTGGGTCTTCTCATCACTTTCAAACCGTATTTGTTCTTCTAGAAGAATGAGCTGCTGTACCACAGAGCAAGTTCTTAGTCCCACTGACTGGAAGATAAAAAGGGTTGAAAAAGAGTATTGCAAGGATGAAGAGATAATAGAGACACACCTGCAGGTGGCGGCTGGCATCCCTTGCAGAAACAGCCATATCCCTAGCACCCGTTTCCTTCATGTCAACCCAGAGATGGGCATCCTTGTGGAAGAGAGTACCAATATGATCCCCATGCATAACACGCTGCAGACCCTCTGGAGTACAACCACTACCCTCCCCACATCCCACCCAACTCTTTACTCAAACCTAGTTTCTTAGCTTCAGTAACATGACTGATGTGCCCAATTCCCTGGATTTTGTTTTGTTGCAGAAAACCTAAATATCTATATGCATACCACCATGGCTCCCAAACCTGAATCTAAGATCACAAGGAGAGAAAACACATTCCGTCCATAAATGAGTGCTATGTCTGAAAGCCACCCAAGATACACAAATTGAGATGGTGCTCACCTTGTAATAACCACAGGGATTCCAGCTGATGCAGCATTCCAGGCTGCATATACTTTGGCTGTCATTCCGCCCCGACCCACTCTTGATTTTTCACCAAACGTGACCATGTCATCATGCTTTTCTTTCAAGTAGGTGTGAATCAGCTGTGACTTGGGTTCACTCGGTGGGCCCGTGTACAGGCCTTCAACATCACTCAAAAGGATAAGAAGATCAGCTTTCAATTCCAGTGCCAGCAGTGCTGCTAAGCTGTCATTGTCCCAAAAGATACCTGTTGCATCCTGTTTTTCAGAAGCACCAAGTGAGTAGATTATTGTAGCAATATTTGTGATAAGCCCTGGTTCCAGCTCTACTGCTTGCACTTAAGTAGGACATGGGGAGGAGTAATAGAGAATACAAAAAACTAAAAATAAAAAATCTCATACTTCAAAAAGGCTATAGCCAGGTGTACATGGAGATACATCATGGTGTCAATTGTAAACTGCAAAGATTCTAGTCGCCCATCAGCTGATTCTAAAACACCATATTCCTCTACTCATTTAAAGGAAACAGCCTGTATACTACAAGGTTAAACATCCATTGCCAAAGTGATTTAGTTACCTTGTATGGTGCCCTCCTTGTACTGATTGCATCATTCTCATTAAAAACCGGAACCACTCGAAGTTCCAGCAAGGAGTTGACAGTTTCAGAGAGCTGAAGTCTGAAGTCAGGATCCCTGAAATCATTATCTGTCACAAGAAGTTGGGATGATGCCACATCCAGCTGCCATAACATCATCATCATAGTACATAAGTTGAGTAAGATGACCCTTGAATGATGATTAAAGCAGAAGTGATGCACAGCAGGTAGCAAAGAGTTTAGACAGATAAAGAAAGGGCCAATAAAGACTTGCAGCAGAGGATGGTGGCTGAGAAGAAGACAGTTCTTCTGCATAGTATGATGACTTTGCCCTTGCCCCCATGCAACTGAACATTGAAATACTCAAGGAAGGAGAGAAAGAAAGCAGGCTAATTCTGAAAGACTGACTCAAACCATGGCAAGTTATTTTGGCATCTCTGAAACTGCTGCTTTCACTTGAATCAATTCCACAAAGAGCAGTCACATAAGAAGGATCTGTCTAAAGCTATGACCAAAGATGTAGTAAGGGTGATGTAACAGAATATGCATACCTGGCTGAAGAGACTGTCATAGAGCGCCATAAGGCCACTTTGGCCTACAGCTGCACAAGGCTTTCCATCCAACTCCACCTGTGGTTTAGCTAGATCTACAAAACTGCATCATCAGAACATCATCACAAGCATGAGAAAATATAAAGAGGCCCATGATATGTAATTTCTTACAGTGAAGGTGGCCATGGCAACATAATCTGAACATCATCTACTAGATACTAGGCTGCTGACAAAAGGGATGCACAAATTCTTCTATCACCAAAACAATAACTACAATACATACACAGAAAGCAGCTCACCTGCTATTCATAAGACGTTGGTGGCGCAGTTTTTGTCGGCCAACACCAACTGCCCCTGAAGTCACAAGTATGACCTCTATGCCTCCCGACATCAGCTCCTTCACCTGTCCAGCAAGCATGACCATCATCATCAGTATATACTACTACTTTCAACAGATCTAATGTTAGTAGACAGGCTGATGAGTGCTCTGGAGAAAACAAGGAAACCACACAGTAGGTAGCTGAAATGGGTCAATGTGACTGCTTCAAGGAGGGACTAACTTGTTCACACAAAGCTCCAAGCCGACCCAATGCGAGCTTGCCATCACTTCTGGTTACCACCGCAGTTCCAACCTGAGAAATATTGAGAAACAAAAACACAAACACAAAAAAATTGATACAAACAAAAATATCATCTAATTGAGAGCAGAAAAGTGAGAAGAAGAATGCCATTACTAGTCCATGCATGGATGCTGGACAGGTCTGAAAAATGACACTGCTAGTTCAAAGTCTGCAAGTAAAAACCTGTGAAATTCAGCACCACCCATTTGACATCAATACAGTGAATTTTCACCAGAATTATTCTGGTCTAAAGACAAAATCAGCTGTGGTAGTAGTAGTAGTAAGACATCAAATGTTGTGCCCAAAAATCCAGATCTAACTTTGTCAATTTTTATTATCCTGTTGTGTCCAATCTCTTCATCTTCAGCTAAAAATAAAAAATTAACATTAACACTAAAAATTTTATAATAAAAAAACCTGATGTACACCAAATTCACTGAAAGAAAGAGGGGTGCTGTGCTTATCATAACTTCCTTATGATCTCCCAGAAAGAAAGAAGAGCAGAAAATGGGTACAATTGAGGAAATGCTATGAGTCCTGTGTGAACCCCAAGACAGATTGTAAAGAGATATGTATGACATTGTAGGCCCCCCCCTCAAAGAAAAAAAAGCAAACAACAAACACAACCATCGCACCTTCACAACCACTCGCTTAGCATCCTTTATGAATGCCCGAGATGGATCCATTGTTGCTCCTAAAACGAAGAAGAAGAAGCAAAAGGTTGTCGGTCTAGTTCCTTTGTAGAGTTGATCGGCTCCGAACCGAACAGCAGCAAAAAGAGGCCGCCGCCAGCAACACCGCCAAGCTTCTTCTTCTTGTTCTTCTTCTTCGTCTACAATCTCCCCCCCCCCCGCCCCGCGTCCCACCACCACACCACCTCTACATACATACACAACAGCGAGCTCTCATACAAAAATCGGACCTCCTTCAAAACGCAGCAGCATTTCCAATTACATTCATTCGTGCCAACATTGCCCAAAACTAGTGTTGTCACCGCAAAACTTATTCGACACACAACAACTCGGAGTTTTTTTTAATAAAAACAAACAAACAAACCCACCTAAAAAAATACCAACTGAGAAGAACAAGAAAGCCTACAAACGCAGACTCGAGCGCTAACACAGAGAGAGGAGTCCTACCTATGTTCTGCTGCAAAGGTGCAAAGGGATATCAAGGACTCCAAATGAGTAGCAGCAGGGAAAAAACAAAAAAACATGAAAAAGAAGAAGAAGAAGAAGAAGAAAGAAAAGCTCAAAAGCAACAAACAGAGTAGTGAAGACGACGATTGGATGGATGGAAAACGCAAAATTATCTGCAGAAAATCATCCATGGGCTATGGAAATGGAAGGAAAACTAGGACGGGCCTTTTTCCTCTGCCGTTTCGTGCGCAAAATCTACGTTTTCTTATAATCTACAGCGTTTGAACATCGGTGTTTCAAATCTACAAAAATTGGAGTTTCTCTAGTTGGTTCTTTTGTTGTTGTTTTTTGTTTTCTTTTGTTGGGTCGTCTTCTTGATTCTTCTGCTCTTTGGCTACTTTTTTTATTTACTGTTGCCGTGGATTTTAGATAGTAGCCAATTGGTGGAGAAATCTTCAGATGTGAACTTGCTTACCCCTCCAGTGCTGTAATTGGTATATACAATCCATCGGTAGTTTTGTGTAGATTCTAGTACCTTCTTTTTTTTAACTTTATGTGCAGCCAGCCACCAAACGGTGGTGCTCGTCACTTGGGGTTTTGGGTTTTGGAATTTTGATCTAATTTTAGAATGGCGTAACTAGGGTTTTTTTTTTTTTTTCCAATTTTGTGGTTTCATAAGTTTGACAATTTTTATCAAAATCTTAGCATTTTTTTTTTTGGAATTTTACCTTAAAAGACAAAAAAAATTCTAAAACATTTGTCACTAGAGTGCAAAATTCACCCCAAAAACAAATGTTGGGTGTAACTTGTGATTTCTCTTATTCTTTCTTTTTTTCTCAATTGTCAAGGAGTAGGACTAGTGGTTTTTTTTTGGAGGGGGGGGGGAAGAGAAATTCCATCAAATTTCAACCTATACAAAGGATTTTCCATGAAAAAAATGACCCAAATTCCCCAGATTCTGAAGGAAAAAAAATTCCAAATCATTAGATTTTTATGCTAAGTTCCAGTAAGTAGTCAAAAATATAGAACGATTCTGTTTTTCTTGTTTTGCCCCCCTACTTTCATATCTACCATGTAGCCAAATCTGGCTAAACCATCTTATGGATGATCGCCACATCAGTACTTTCATATTTACCATGTAGCCAAATCTGGCTAAATCATCTTATGGATGATCACCACATCAGCTCCATCACAAAATTGTTTGAAAAAAAAACTCTGTGAAGGACAGCTTTTTGGGTTCAAACTGGAACTATGTACCCAAGGGATTCATGGGAGCAATCAGCCCCCCCAGTTTAGGTAGGTCTTTAAGGTGGATTTGGGAATTCTAAGGTTTATAGATTTAGCTTGTTTGCTCTAGAGCTTTCAAGCTTTGCTCTTGTTCTTAGTTTCTCTTGTGTTTTGTTGCCATGCCTCAGAGGCCAGCATTGCTTTTCTCGTGGCCTTGAAACTCGAGCAAAATTGTGACAAAAGGAGTGGAGTGGCATTTGTTTCAAAACGTGTATTTCAATTTGTTGTTATCTCCTTGTAACTTTTGAGATAATTTGTGTGATGAAATAGGAAAACTAGTTCAAATGCTCGATTTGAATAAAACCAGCACTTTTTAAATTATAACCCTAAACCTAAACTGCATCCTTTTTGAAATACCTTTGTCCCTATACCTGATAATTATCATGTTGGGGGAAAGGTTTTAGCATACTTTTTTAAAACATTCAAAACCTTGTTCAAAAAGGTTATCAAAATTTTAAATAGATAAGATCCGAGATTGCTTGTTCTCCTAAAAATGGATACTTGCACAACACTAGTCCAAGTCAAGGTTTTTTTTTTCCCTTCAGTTTTGAGATATCAAAAATTTGACGAATTTTTCCAACAATTAATCAAATTTACACTAAAAAAAAAACCAATTTTTCTCAATTTTTTGTCCAAATACTAAATTACTAGTCCAAGTGTGTAACAATTTATCAAGGCATTACATTACCTATTAACCCAAACATAGCCACAAGCATGACACAACAAGATTAAAGATTAAATATTTGCAAAGTAAGTAATCAAATATCATGATTTTTCATTTCTTTTCTTTTCTGCTTTGGGGATGGGAAGGGGGTTTGTTTGGCCTTAATGCCATATGAAGAGATACCGTGTGCTTGGGAGTGCCTTGTATTAAACTAAGTTTAGGGGCTGGGTAGTAATAGTTTTTCATGTTTTGTTTAGCATGCGGGAGAGGGAAGGGGAGAGCAATGGGGGACATCACCCTGCCAATGTACTACATCCCACCTAGTTACGGAGCATGCCAACCTTGTGAAGCAATCATCAAATTGTCCAACCAATCATCCAACTTGTGCACCATCTGCTAAAGGAAGAATCCCCATGCAAATAAATTTTTGAAAACAGGGATGTTGGCATCCCTAGCTTCTTTTTCTTGTTCATTGTAGTTAAGAAAGTGATCACACACTCTAAAAGCGCATTCACACTTGGTGTTAGGGACGCCAGTGTTGAGTCCCCTAACACCATGCTAGTCATTTAGGACTTACACCTACTTACCATGAACATTTTATGTTAAGGTAACATTCACTTAACATTAAGCTATCGCCCATTTAATATTGGGTGCCACCTAGGATGCCACCTAGATTTTCATTTAACACTGACTTAACAGCAAGTGTGAATGCACCTTAAGAAACCAAATTATGAAGCAAAGCAAAGGAAAAGATGGCATAGTACTTATACTTAGATCAAGAGACCTGGAAAGCAAGGACATTGCAAGGAAAGGATGTTGAAGAGGCGAATGTGAGACATATATATTCATTTTCCCTCTTTGGCTTCTAAGTTGTTCATCTTCTTCATATTAGAATCAACTTCTAAGAGGTGAATGTGACATAGATTCATTTTCTGTCTCTGGGTTTTTAAGTTACCCTCATATCTTGGCAGCTTTGACACTCATTATTTTATTTTCAGAAATGTTGAAATTTTGTTTTCAAATAACAAAAATTTGTGAAGAAAAATATTGAGTCTTCAAGAATATTTTATTTGTCAAAATGAAATTTTCAAAAGCACTTAATTATTCAACAGCCATGTGCTGAAGCTGCCAAGGCACTAGGGGTTATTGATCTTCTTCACATTAGAATCAGCTTCTAAGTCAGCCATGTCATTCATAATAATACCACATGGTGGTGACATGGGTTGGGTGTTTTTGCACTTGGAGTCTAATGTGGCAAATGGTGATGATAAGGATTGGTTTGGTTATTCAATTGAGCTGGGAGACATTTAGAACCACATCAAGGTGGAGGAGACATGAGATCAAATCTAAGCCTTTTTAGAATCTAATTACATTTAACAGGCAAAATGTTGGGATGGGTGATCAACTAAGAAAAGTTCTTGCTTTCTAACAAATGTACATAATTGGAAGCCATTCCACCATCTTGTGAATAGTACCACTTGTAACTAGTGCACTCTACATGGTTGTAGGACCCAAGAAGGAAATGAGATGACAAAAATGAAACATCCAATAGACCATTGTTTCAATCTCCTATCTACATCTATCAAACCAATAGGCTATCCCACCTTTTTTCCAACTTTCTTGATCTTCAAATGTTCCTACTAGGTAATCCTTTCTTCCCCCAATTTATTTTATTTTGCAAAGTGGCAATTTTTTCTTGGAAAATCAAGTTGTACATTGAAAATTACCTCTTTCTCAATTTCATCGAAATTATTTACCAAATATCAAAAATCTGTTGTAAAAAAATTCATGGGTTAGGTTACAAGCTATTGGCCTCCAGACTTTTGTTGACATGTTGTTACAACAAAATATGGTTTTTCCTCCTGCAATGTGTCCCATATTACAATGATGTCAAACTACTTCAAACACCATATATATATATATATATATATATATATATATATTTCAAATAGAAATGAAAACCCACATTTATCTCACACTTGTCATGAGCCAAGTTTTATTACCACAAGAAAAAACCATATTCCCAATGTAATGTGTATTCTCTAAAACAAAACATCATTCAAATGTATCAACTCCAAGTGCCACTTGGTAATGTCCAAGTTAGGGTTTAGTCCTAATGATAGGTAACCTATTATTGCTTCAATTGAGTAGTCTATAATTGGGTCTGCTGACGTCCCTTTTGCAGGGTTTCCAGTGGAGAAAAGAGGCTTACCTTGTTCTCCAAGTTTTAGGTATAGAGGTACAACAATGACTGAACATATTTCATCCTCAGATTTAGTTGGAGCTCATCATCAACACATCAAACTCTGCACTGAGCTCCAAAGTCATAACCATAACCATATCATCTACAACAAGCCAGAGGATTGCACCAATAGCCTTCTTTGTTGCAGCCTTTTGTTTTCCTACTACTTTTCACACTGTTGCAAAATTTTGGAAATTTTACTTTTCAAAATTCAATGATTTTTTAAGGAAAACAATCTCCAAGAACAGAGTAATTTATTTTTTAATCTAAAAAATCAAAAGATTCCAAATTCCCCCATTTATCTGAAGTCTCTCTCTCTCACACACACACACAAGTCCTAAATCAAAGGAACTTCCAGACTGATGTACAAAGCACCAAACATATCACAAATGGTGGCTTATGTGTAATGTTTTGCTGAAATTGATTGTTAATGGTTTGATGATGTAATTTACTGAAGCATAATGGTAATGTTTGATTTGAATGGATTGAATCTAATTGTCAAATATGTTGTTTTGTCAAAATTGAAAAGATCGTGTTGATGTAATTGTTTAAGCGAAGCTAAATGTTGATGTTTGATATTGATGGTTGTTTGAATGAATTTGTGTGTAATTGTTCAAGTGTGTATGCAATGAAAGAACTATTCCAAAATCTAAGAGTGCATTCAACACCAAGCCCAATTTACAACTCAATTTGTTGACGCTCCAATTCAAGGAGATCATCTATTGCATCAACAAGCTTTATGGCATCGGCAGCTCCAAAATTTGACACCTCTTTCATCAATTCTACATCAATTAGGTTGTAACAATTTTGGTAGTCAATGTAGCATTGTACATAGCTTTCTTTTACAATGGCTCGTGTACTTGGGATAATTCTTGAAAGTTGGGCAAGACAATTCCACGCCCATATTTGACTTTGAATCATGTATGTGATTTTGTTTTGAAAATTGATGATTATGGATGTGCTTGTAATTGCACATGCAGGGGTTAGTGTTTCGTGGGCTTTTGTAGGTTATGCCCATGGTATAATTGCCCATCAAGATGTTTTTAAAAATTATATCCATGCCCAAAGAGCCTAATCAACATGCCCAAGCCCATTGGGCTCAACATATGTTTATTTTTTTAATGCCCTATTTGATGGGTATGCATGAAGTGACATAGCCACCCAACAATGGTTAAAGCTTTTGATTTTGGTTTCAATTAGTAAAATTGAATCGAAATTGGGGTTTTGCAACTGAGTTTTCAATTCTAATCATTTGTGGAATTAGAACCAAATCCAAAACTAGAATTTTTGAAAAACCATAAGTTTTTGAAAAGAAAACTAGAATTTAGGACTAACCAGATGTTAACCAACAATTGACTACTAGTTCCAATTGGAATTACCCAAAACCAGCTTGGTAACCAGCTTGTAGAAGAACCCCTTACTAACCTGACACTGTTTTTGAAAAGAACTATTTACCTACTACACTTGTCAGCTGAGAAATTAAAATCAAGTAGTAGGCCCATCATGTGCCATTGGCCAAAGTCTGTGAAAGATGACAATATGAGAGGACAAAGAGGATGGCAAATGGGAAACTCCCCCTGCATTTTCTCATGTGATATGAAAAGTGATGATGTGAAAGAGATTGCAATAGGAGATCAATGGGAAATTTCCTATGCATTTTCCATGTGAAGTGAAAGGGCAAACATAAGGGCCAATGTGATCAAAAAAATCATTTTTTGTAATTTTAATTAATCTTCAATGACAAAATTCACTCTAAATTCAATAACTTTTGTTCCATTGGTTCAAAAATTGCAAAATGACAATCATGCACACCACCTTGGTGAGAGCTTTTCAACAAAACCAAAAGTGCAATGAGGGCCTCATGACTTGGGAGGGTTAGGGCATGATTACAAACAAAACAAAACTCTATCCTAATATGTATATAGATCATACCCACCCCCTCAACATTGAAAGTATCCCTATTTTTCATTTTCTCTTTGTTACCCGATCTTTCTTGTTTGGAGGACTCCACAGGATCATAGGAAGCATGTGATTTTGTTAAATTCAAGGCTAGATCCACAATTTGACATGAACATGAGATGTGTAGTAGAGACTCTGGAGTAGTAAAGATCAATGAATGTTTGCAGTCTTTCTTTGGGCTGGAAACAGTACAGCATTTTGTAACATTCATGAGCAAGAAGAGCATTATGTTGTGCTCAAAAGTTGACAGAAACCAATTATATTGGGGTGATGATTAATGGTACCAATTGAGCTAGCTGCATGTATCTTGAGCCCATATCTTTCTCTCTTTCTTTATGCGCAGTACTTTGGGTTATGAGGACCAAAATGCTCTTTACACGAGCTACCTTGTCCCCTAACCACAACTCTCATAATTTTTTTGGGTGCATGTTCAAGTACTCAAGTCCAACCTTCCATGAATGTAACGACTGCTGATGACACATTGTGAGAGAGAAGATCATGAGATCGATGTGATTCCAAGTGACAAATTTCCTTCCAAATCTAAGAGCTCAAGACGGAGGAAGTAGAAACACTAACTTTATCTTCCCAAGCTTCTAAAGTTGATGTCTATTTCTTTTGGCTTAATGGGCAGATTATTGGTGAAATATGTTCATCTTGTCTAGAAACAAATTGGGCAGAGAAAAAAAAATTACTATTGCTCCATAAAAGTTATTAAGGGAGCTGTTATTAGGGAGTATTGTAGGGACTGTTTTAGGGAGCCATTATTAACAAGTATTTGCTGATAATTGACTTTAGCACAAATCCAGTGAACTTCCAGATCTAGTAGGAAAACAAAACATGAACAAGGCAAACTCACCACCCAACTCCATTCAACTAGACATAGTTGATGAAATTTCTGGCACAAAGGTGGGTTGATGGGCAGCCTGGAAAAAATCCTGAAGTTTTGACATGGTTTCTGTTTCAGTTCACAGCTGTTTTTGTCAAGGAAGTCGCAAGCACAAAAGTCCAGTGGTCCAATTTGAGGAAGAAAGGATCAAGTGTAGGGTAAGGCTGGAGGCAGTGGATGGGAGTAAGGGATGTAAGGCAGAGCTGAGTGTAGGCATGAATCTGATAAAGCCAACTCTTCAGGGCTTTACCAAGAAACAAAGACCTGCTCCAAATTTTCATTAAAAAAGTTTTCCCACTAGACCTGTCGGGTAGGTATATACAGGGAAACAAAATGAGAGCGGGCATTTCAAAAAACCATAATACATTTGTCCTGCAAGCATTTTTATTTTTTAATCCCTGCCCTTCGCAGAGGAAAGATTTTGCGCAGTAAGGCATCCTCCAACTATGCTAAATCTTTTCGGGCAGGTCCTTACATTGCCATGAAACAAGAGGCCATTTATTTTTGCTTGCAAAATATGTTCAAAGGTAAAGGGTAATCTTCAAATTTGTCTCTAATGTCTTCCCAGTACCACAGCATGCTGTTCACAGAGTTCTCCTGACTTCTAACGCAGGGAACTTGCTCGTTCCGTAAGGGAACACACCACCCTTGGTGGCAGATTCTCCCAGTCTCATGGCCACCAGGTTCATCTTGCCATGCTTGCCTAGTGACTCCTTGCATGGCAGAATCGGCCACCAAGGGTGCATTCTCTAGTACATAATTGTCCTATTGATCTCCAACTTTTGATCTTGAATGGAAGTCCACTTGCTTTCTACCTTATTCTCTTTTCAATGAAATTTTTTCTTGGCCAACCAAGGCCCCAGATCATATATCACATCATGCAATGGTAGGCAATGGTAG
>Ga0116231_10004371_pt1 | contig 28644 bp, 32 predicted proteins | sample S1TSphgellanicum_2_FD_89695 | JGI IMG/M metagenome (GOLD analysis project Ga0116231, IMG submission 89695) | Host-associated microbial communities from peat moss isolated from Minnesota, USA - S1T2_Fd - Sphagnum magellanicum MG | ecosystem: Host-associated > Plants > Peat moss > Unclassified...
AAAAAAAACAAAAAAAAAAAAAAAAAAAAAAAAAAAAAAAAAAACTAAAACAAAAAAAAAAAAAAAAAAAAAAAAAAAAAAAAAGGTCCTGTGAAAGATGAGCACAATACCTTGGACACACGAAGGTAGCAGCGGCCTTCGATGTTCCGGAGACGAAAGCTCAGGAAACAGGGAGGTCGGAGGTCGGAGCAAAGCGACACTGCAACACTTCTTCCTTTGTTTTTCTGCACACCTGCTCGCAGCGCGTGCCAGCGACAGACAAGGGGGAAAGGGGGGAAGAAGAAAAGGTCACCGCTGCCCGTGGATGATTAAGTAGCAATCATGGATGACTAAGTAGCTTTCATGGATGATTAATAACGCATTGTGGATGGTCAAGTTAGCCTTTAGATGGATGATTTAGTAGTTGGATGTCTTTTTTTTTCCTAATTACTTTTTGTGTGACAAAGTCCATAAAGTGTTCGGTAAAGGATCCCATGCCCGAGAACATTGGAAGCCTCAATGGACCTGCCAATTGCACGAATGGACTTATGGATGATTAAGTAGCATTCATGGATGACTATGTCGCCTTTCATAGATGAATAATTAGCCTTTGTGGATTATTAAGTTAGCCTTTTATAGATGATTTATTATTGGGCGTTGCAGGAGTTAGCTCATTGAAAGCCCATTGAACCTCCTCCAATGCCAGTTGCATGACTGGACTTATGGATGACTAAGTCATGTTCATGGATGATTAATAAGTCTTTGAGGATGACCAAATAGCCTTTATGGATGATTTTAGTAGTTGGAGGTTTTTTTTAACTTTGATGTGACAAAGTCCATAAAGTGTTATGTTAGGTAAGGGTTCTACCCTTGTTCCCATGCCTGAGAACAATGGAAGCTTCAATGGACCCACCCTTCTCCAAAGCCAGTTGCACGAATGGACTCACGGATGATTAAGTAGCACTCATGGATGATTAATAAGGCTATGTGGAAGATCAAGGAACCTTCATGGATGATTAAGTTAGACTTTACTGATGATTAAGTTGTCGGAGATCTTTTATTTTTGTGTGACAAAGTTCATAAAGTGTTAGGTAAGGATCCCATCCTTGTTCCCATGCCTGAGAAAAATGGAACCCTCAATGAACCTGCCCTCCTCCCATGCAGGTTGCATGAATGGACTCATAGGTGATTGCGTTGCATTCATGGATGATTAAGTAGTGTTCATGGATGATTATTACATAGCTTTCATGGATGATTACTATGCTTTGTGGATGACCAAGTATCCTTTGATGGATGACTTAGTAGTAGTCATGTGACAAAAGAGTTAGGTAAGGACCCAGCCCTCATTCCCATGCCTGAGAATAATGGAAAGCCTCAAATGAACCTGCCCTTCTCCAATGCTCCAGAGAACAATCGGGGAAGCCTCAAATGGACCTACCCTTGTCAAATATAAAAAACTAAACCCTAATTTTCTGATCAAGCCCATATCCAATGTTTGAACCTCAACATATTATTTGAATCTGCCCTTGCCCACTGTAAAAAATCCAAAAACATTGATCTGATTTTTTAACATAAGGAACTAACATTGGCCGGATATTGAGAAATGACTCAAGTATCCAGCCGGGATTGGGGCAGGGTATTAAAAATCGACCTATCAATTGACACATCCAATGAGAACCAAGTACAAAGTACATACCCTACCTTCCCTAGTATTAAACTTTGTAGAAACCCATGAAGAACCATTTGATACCCGCTCATGTAGGGACATGGTTTCTACCAAATATGTTATCTCTAAACCAATGTTGCTTGGTTCTTGATTTTTGAGATGTCCTTTGGTTCTAGTTTGGAACTTTTTTTCCTTTGTTTGATAGAACATTTAGAGCAATTCTGAAATCAATTTTCAATATGGATATAACTTTTGATTTTCAAGACTACCCTCAAAATTTGGAGCCTACTAGTCTCGTTTAAGATCAAGTCCAACTCCATCTACCTTACACACAGGACTAAGCAATTGTGTAATAATACTCTTGTACAATAGATGCACAAATCTCAAAATGAACAATTGTGTACTCTTCATTATTTACAACCAATTCAAAGTGACAACTTTGCTTGAAATGCACGGTTTAGATTTTGCTTTTTCAAATAACTCATACTTTTCTAGCTAGAGAATTTGGACCTTTTCAAAATTGGACATCAATTCAATCTAGGTGCCCATTCCAATTTCAATAAGAAAGGCACTAATAAAATTTGGATTCCATTCCAATTTTGGCAAAATTGGGAACCACAAGTCCTTAGAACCTGAGGTAGAAGTAGCAGAATAACCTCCTTGTTCTAGAAGACCTACCAACATTGTTTTAAATTTTAATGGCTAAAACTTTTTTTTTCCTTGCACACGAGACCTTCAAGTTGTCAAATGGTGTTTTCATGAGCTACATCACCTTCCTTATAAACCAAGAAAATAATTACTTCATTTTATGATCTATCTCCCTTAAATGAAAGGTGTTTGGCTTGTGCAACTTCATTGGAATAAGCCCACATAGTAGGCAAATACAAACGACACAAGCAAAAAAATTCTAGTGTATTTGGAGGGCACATTATCCAAAATATTTTTTCTATATAAAGGGTGAAGTGTTTTGAAAAGTGAAAAGACCAAAAAAAAAATTCCTTATTTTTTCTCCCATGACATCCATCAAATATCCAATGGATATTATTGAAAAAAAGTTAAATAATTTTATACATGTGTTTTACATGGGGTAACAACAAAGGAGCATTTATTTCAAGAACACCCCAATTTTTAAGCTTTAAGTTAATGTGGCTAAAAATTCAAAAGTTAGATGTTTATCAAAAGCCAATAAAATGTTGAAGATTATCAATGAAAAACCATCTAGGCTCCATTTTTCTCTTAATAAGAAAAATCTCCTCAATGTTAGGTTGCCCTCATGTTGGATATTTAGAATCACTTGCTCTTTTGCATGATAGGTGAGTTCTTAAATGATTTTCAAGTTAAATATTTCAAAAATCAACCCTTATGCATAAGCATAGAGGTATTACCCAAAAAAAATCAAAGAAATTGGTAACTGAGTATATTGTTTAGATATGCAAATTGATATTAGGGGAATCCATTAATTAATTATTTGATATCATGTGTGATATATATATATATTTTTTGACAAAGACCATACCCACTTAAGTATTAAAAATAATTAAAAAGAACTTCACCCAAAGAATGCAACTATAAAGCTATAAAGCTACATACTTAAGGCTTTTATTATCATGTGCTACCATGTTGACACTTACAATTACTCAAAATAATCAATTAAATGTAGCAAATTCATTTGCAACAACACAAGAATCCAAGCCTGTAAAGCAACACCAAAGCTTTCGCAACATAAAAAAAAAACTTTCTAAACAATTCTATAAACATAAAAATATGCAACTTTACAAAATTGTGTGTTTTGAAGTTTCAAATCTCTTTTGATTTGAAACAAACACCTCAAGGGTTTGATTCTAAGTTCCGAATATTTAAAACCTTGTTTACATTGAATCGGTTCTAAATTTATTCCAAAATGAATTACCTTTCTTACTTAATTCAATTTATTTTTAATCTAACACAAACTTAACTAAGCCAATAAAATTAAAACTTCTAACACAACATACCAAGTAATAACTTCAAATTTTCATAGTTATTTCATAATTTACATTGGGGAAATGTAAGGCACTTTTGTGTCCATAAAACATTTGAAAAAAATCCCAATGGATTTGAAGGGCACCTTATGTTTGTAAAATCCCTCCAAGAAAAAAAAAAGGAGGGATGTTATTTGTGTTATTTAGGAGTAAGAGAAAGCTTATTATGTGTAGGGTAAGGATCTCAAATAACGTTATTCTAGGATTGTGGGCTTGGTGTTAGGCAGAAATCAAATGTGGCCTTGAAATTCCTAAAACAACATTTTTTGAGTTCCTTGCCCAATTTAAAGATCTAATAGAATATTAAAGGGCTATCATTTTGTTTTTAAGAAAAAAAATAAACACCTTTCATGAAAGGAGAAAATGAAGAAACGAAACAATGTTTTCCAAGAAAATGTTAAAGGACCTAAACAAGCATGTGAGGTTCATATTTTATAATATTTTGTTTTAGGATTTTAGATTTGAAATTTGTTGGGTCATTTTTATCTAGACTTTTGTTTTTCTCAAAAAAAATATTTTTTATTTTTAATGATTTACACCTTATGCTTCATATTGGAAAACATGTAATTGTTGATGGAACTATTGATGTTACATTTGCTGTTGTTTTTGTATAAGGGAAGGCATTGTTGTCAATGTCTTCCACCTTGTAATGAGGGTAGAGCTCAAGGTACAAGGTGGAAGGCACTAACAACATTGCTTTCCCTTGCATTATTGCCAAAGGTCCATATGCACGTAAACAAACTTTCCTTGCACAATAACAATGGCCTAGATTAGGCTACTAAAATTTCCTCTTGCTCCAAGTTGGCAATGGAATTTTGCCTTCTAAGGCGCCTTGAAAATACACTATGCACATTCCTCAAAATCATTATGTTGGTGTGGTAGTTGGTGTTCATTTTGCTCATGCTTCTACTATTTTAAGTTTTAGAGTTACTATTGTTCCTTTTTCTAACAATGTGTCTATTGGTTCTATTTCTAAAAATTGACATAAGACCATGAACAAAATTGTTGTTGTTGTTTTTATAGATTGAGACAATATCATTGTACAAATATTAGAATGGATGAAAATGATGGTGTTTTTTTTTCATGTCCTTAAAACCCATGATGGTGATCATTCTTTGCATGTTCTTAAAGATGGTGTTTGTCTCTTAAATAATATGTTCATGAAAATGATGATATTGTTTGTTTCATTCTACAAGTACCAAGATTGAATAGATCTATTTTTTATTTTGAAGAGACTTTTTAAAACAACTCCTTCAAGAAGGAGCTTCTAAGTACAAGGATAGGTTGGATGCCATTTTAACTCCTACCAAATCAAACTAACTTCCACATGTCAAAATTATTTTAAGAGATTGTATGTAATCAATCGAGGCAAGTGAGCAACCCCAACATACACTTCAAAAAAATACCAACTATGCTTTACATTGAAATGTTGGTTCTTTTTTTTGTGTGAGAGGGTCATACAAATGGACACACTCAATACATTGCAAAAGAAATTTGACATGAATTCTCCAAAGAAATTAAATTCTTGGGAATCATATGGGTTTCATTTAACACTTTTGAACCTATAGGAATTATTAAATATATAAACACATGTTAGAATGTTGCTCCAAATCCTCCCAGTTCAAAACAATTCCAATGGCAAATTGTAACAAGAAATTTGGAGGAGACACACCTCAACAACACAAGGTGGATGAAATGCAATCCATAGACATATATCATTAGATGGTGACAAGAAATTCATCCATGGATGTAATTGGGTTGTATGTCATTCAATAGTTAGATGAGATTCATTCATTTCGTTATAATGCATATTCAATATCCATAAACTCACTCACTATAATGGTCCCCATTTTTAAATTGGCGTTCATTGTAAGTACTCTCAAGTTTAGCTTCATTGTCAATTGAGCCCACAACCACCTAAAAGGAAGGTGTGACCTAGGTAGAATCTTCACACTACACTTTGCTATGAACTTCGAAATTAAACATTTTAAGTTTGTAAAAAATTGAAATGGGTGACCTTCCAACATAATGCTAGCACAAAAACTCATTGAAATCTCCCATGAAAGAGCCAAATCTTATCTTATAAGGAGAGAAAGCTCTTGATTAGCTCTCAATCAAAAATTTTAAAATATTTCCAATTTTAAAAAAAAAAGGACAATGAATGCTCCAATGTTAAGTAAGTGAAGGATGAACGTCATTTCAAGCTCTTTTATTTGAGATAAATTATTTACCATACTCAAAGTCCCATTTCAATATTAAACAATTTATACATGTTCATCTATTGTAAACCGATTTCTATGTCCTATTCAAGCACTTTCATTATAAGCATTTCCTAGACAAGATAAGCAACTATTTATTAGTTTTATTTTTGGTGTTGTCATTGCCAGTTTTAATCCAAATCAATGATGGATAAACGCACTTGAAATGTGAATTAATGATTTATAAAAAAATCAATTATTCTTTGGAATAGGTCTCAAAAATAATTCACTATCACCTAATGGAATGATGGCTCCCTGGGTGGAACAGGCCCTACCAGGCCGATTCCATAATGGAAAGTGACCCTGGCTTCTTTCAATAAAATTTCCATAAATTTTGGAGGGAAAAAAAAAAATATATATATATATATATATATGCAAATTCCATTTCATGTATTGTCATGGCCGTCTTTGTAATGTCCTTGTCAGTATACAAGGCCATATCTACGATACGGGTAGATTTCACGCATGTACCATTGCAGTGTATATCCTCCGCTGTCGACGCTCCCCTTTCCACTCTCTCAAGGTCACAGCGATGGCGCAATCCCAAGCCTTCCAGTCTGAAGATTACTGGAGCTTCAAGTTGTATCCTATGATCAATTTGAGCTCTAATTTTTTTTCTCTGCTGCTGCACAGAAGAAAAGAAATCGGCGTTGCAACTTGAAAATTCGTCTTGTGAACAAAGTTCTGGTGATCCGAGCCATGATCGCCATGTTGTCGTCGATATCATCATGCTCTACGCGCGGCCTGCACTTGTAAGGTAAGTAGCCCTGCGGTGATCTGCATCGCACAATCTCAGGGCCGGATCCGAGGAAGATTTCATTAAGCACGTAAGTAGTTGGCATCGGACAATTTTTTCATTGTAATAATTTGCAACTGTTTTGCTCATTTTGGTTTTCATGTGTTCGGACGGTTTTCTCGCGGCAAGAAAATCGACGAAGCGATCCAAGCGGCTGTGATTTTAGTGTCCAAGAATCTGAGTCCGGAGTTTTCCCCCCCAGCGTATAGCCGACATGAGGAATCAAGTAGATATTTACAGAGCGCTTCCTCGACGACAACTGCAGCATTTGTGCAAAAAACATGGCATTCCGGCCAACAAGACCAACGAGTTCATGGCGGAGGCTCTTTCTGTCCTCCTGAACGTACCTATCCTGAACCTTGCTTTGCATTTTCAAGAAGAACGCAGATCAATAATTTGGCTTCTACAATAATAATAGAGCAGTCCACAAATATGGGCAGGAGACTTCCACAATAGAGCAATTTACGGCTTCCGATTTGCTTCTTGGACGTTATATTATTCCCTACGAGATCTGGTTCGGAGCTTCCTTGATTGATATGGATCGACAACAAGCTCGAAAATGGCTTATTACCAGAGTTTTCGTTTCCGGAATGGTAGATCGGAAAAGTTTGAGGTCTGCTTCGGAGCTTCCTTATATCGAAGCTGAGCTCGAAGATGCCTATTACCAGAGTCTTCATTTCCGGAATGCTAGATCGGAACAGCGAACAGTCGCATGACTATATCTAAGGAGCATAATAACGAAGGCCACAAGTCTATTATGTTATAGACTTGCGGCCTTTGAACAATACCAGCATTTGTCGTCGTGTTTCTAAATGGAAGATACGGAAATTCGCACTTGGAGGTCCTTGCATCGTTGATCCAGATTCCATATGAAAGTGGCAGTGCGCGCGCATGCATATCAGAACTTTCAAAACATCTTGAACATCAGAACTGTGAAATGTAGCGAGCGGTGAACCTTGAATGTAACTGAAGTTGAGCTTCCATGAATGTGTTATTGCAGTCTTCCATGCTGTCCTCAATCTCTATGGACTGTTCCATGCGGTCACCGACGGTGACGATGCCAAGTCAGTGTACAGTGGAGGTCGATCCTGGTGTCAGCGGAAATTTACTCAGGACGGTTGTTTTATGCGATTCAGATACATCGAGTTGTCGTCGAAATCTGAAATCTCATGCGGCGCACATCAATGAGTTAGAGGAAACTGATGGAGCTGCAGGGATCATCGCTGCTGCTGATGGATCAAAAAATCTGCAAGTTCAAGGGGAGTCCTTACTGGATTGTCTGAAAACTTCAAGAAAGCAAGACATGGGAGAATCTTTCCAAGAAATTGGTTCCAAGTTGCCCATTAGGAAGATCGTCTACGAAGGATGTAGAGATGAAGATGAACCAGTGACTGCTGTTGCCAGTGAGGTGAGTAATCATAGTAGGCCGGAAGCTCAGGTGTAGAGTATGATGGGATTCTAGCCACAGTATGCAAATGAGATCTCATGCACTTAGACGCAAATGCCTGTTTCAATCGATTTTCATCATATTACACATCTGGGTATGCGAGCAGAATGCAGCTTAAGCATGCCAAACATGACCAAAGACATGAGCTCAAACAAAATTTAGCTGAAAATTTGAGAACGGGGTGTTCACAGAATTTTTTACAGGATCCAGGCAGTGGTGGACAAGACAAAGAGCCAGAAAGGTGAGATCTGAGTTCTCTTGGGTTTTAGGTCTTGGGATGTCTGAACATGAGCATTACAGAGTAAACTTGATGAATCCTGGTTCTAGGATCAATTTGAAACCAGGAGCACAAAATATTATGCAATAGTGCATTTGTCCCCTTATGACACCAACCAGGATGTAAGTGCTCTGCAAGAAGCTTCAGTAACGTAGGATAATATGCTGATTTCAATTTTGTTCCTATTTATAACAACAAATCTGGGGTTGTAAAGTCTTCATTCTAGGATGCTTGGGCCCTTGCCTTAAGAATAATTTCTGGAACAGAGGGTTGTCCAGATGAAGAGCTGAACATCAGTTGCATGGAATTTAATTGTTTGTGAAGATGTGAAACTGGAGACTTGATTGAGAAGCTGACAGCAGAGTATGAACAAGAGATAGGTTCTCACCTGATCAGCAAGGATTTGGCTAAGGTGGTGCCAGCAGGGTCCAAACAGTGTGGAGAGATTTCAGCAGAGACAAGTTTTACAGCAAAGGATGCCTTGGTTTTAGACAAACCATTCCACAATTTTGGGTCCATGATACTCCATGGTTATCATGCTGGAGCATGGACTGCTTCTGATGTTAAGAGCCTGCAATTAATAACACCCTGGCAACCATGCCTTGAGCCTGCTCCTGCCTGTTTGCACCCAGCAGTTGATTTCATTGATGGGAATGTGAACCTTGAAAGAGAAACTGGTTCCAAGTTCCCAACCAGCAAGACCAACTACCAAGGATGTGACAACAAAGTTCAACCAATGATGCCTCTTGCCGGTAAGGTGAGGAATACCAGAGAAAGCAGGCTCTCAGTGCATCTCATACAATCTGATGGTATTCAGACGTTAGCATGCAAGCAGGACCTCATATTCTAAGCACATTTCCTTTTAACTAATTCATCACTCATGCCTTGGTTTCCAATTTTTGGCACACCAATGTCACAAGTTAAGCATTGAGTTGTAAGAGAGTCACATAAGATTAAGCTGAACAAGAGCATGTTGATTCAGTGTTTGCAGAATCCTTGCACTGGTGGACAAGAACAAATCAGGTGAGAACTAAGCTCTTTCCAGGAGTATGAGCTTTTGCAGATGTGTGATTCCATGACAGAATATGATGAATACTCAAGACTATGTGGTTGTCCAACCAAGGGTCAAGCATTGAACAATTCTTGTGAAAGTGCATTTTCTGTTCCAACAGTATGCCATGGAACCTAGAGCTCTATAGTAAGCTACTGACTTAAAAGGAGTGTACAGTTCTATATCTCTGTCCACCACATTTCCTGTTATCAAATTCACAGGGATATGTGATTGTGAGGGTGCTAAAGTTCTTGTTTGGAATATGTGGGACACTCTCTTAGAGGAAAAGCTGAACATCAGTCATATTAACAATCTGTGTGTGAAGGAGGTCAAAGGAAGGCAATGTTGAGAAGTTGACAACCAAGTATGCACAGGAGACACTGCAGAGGAGGAAGAAGATTGTTTCCAACTATTTGGGCCAGTTCAAAAGATCACCATATCTGAGGACATCTTCTCTGAGCAATGATTTGGCCCAAGTGATGTCAGAAAGGTCCCTGAAGCGTGCAGAGATTTTAGCAATGAAAAGAGCCACATCACCAGTTTTCGACAAAGGATTCAATGATTGTGAGTCCATGATCCTCCATGGCTGTCATGTTGGAGCATGGACTTCTGCTGATGTTAAGCTGCTATTCAGCAAGTCATTAACACATTCTCAAGCTTCTCTTGACACTTGAGGCTTTTCCAAATGACAGTTGCCCACTTGTGCCAACAAAGTGTGTTGATCAGTCTGTGGAATTTAGTGCACCCAACATTTGAAATCAGGAAGATCAACTCTGGATGCCATGATGAACTATTGGCAATTGTTGCCACTAAGGTGAGCAATGTTACCACTTAGCAGGTTAAGTGTATGCTGAAACTCAGTGAGTTGTTCAGACCTCAGCACCCAATCAGCAGGAACTCGTGTAATGATTTTTTCCTGTTCCAAAACCAGTTCAGCATTCATGCCTTGAGTTACTGGTTGTGTACAGAAACAGAACCCAGAGACTGTAACTAAGCTGAACAGAAAAAATTTAGTTTGCATTTGCTGGTATCCGCTGAAATAGGCTGACAAGGTGACACACAGGTTCATTGCTGGATTATGGGTTTTGTGCTGTCTGATTGTGATAGTGACCATGGCATAGTTGCATGCTGGAAGGTGCTTGCAACCTGGCAACTGGTGCACAATGATGTGAAAACAGCTATTTCAAAGGGTGAGGTCATGACCATGTTAACATGATTGAAGCGAAGAAACGAAACAAGGTTCTGTCAAAGGGTGAGTTATCTTCTTGCCACAACCACCTGTGACTGAAATGTCAGTTTGTACCACAAGGGATCACTCTTATACTTAATACAAATTTGCATATTGCATCCTCTTGCGAATTACATGCTCAATATAAACACAGGGTCATATTGTCTTGACTCTTTGTGATGCACCAAAAACCTAATACTTACTGCCTCCTCTTTGAGCTTCATTGTCACCACTTTCCTCTCTGTCTTAGTGTGCATACCTTTGCTCTACTTTCTATAAAGTGTGCTTTGTGGCTTACTTGTGTGACAAGGCTATGACCTTGCTGCCTAGAATCAAGCCATGGTGAAAGCACAGATGGTGGGTTCCCTGAGAAATATTGTGCACAAGGCTAAGGATCACCTCCAAAGTACTTTGCATGTTGAATAAGATTATGTTCCACTGTGTCCTGTAAAAGAATTGAGGCTGTATATGTAATGTCGGCTCAAGTTTATTTGCAGCATCTCATTCACAGGTGAGCTATAGATCCAGGCAGAAAATGGGACAAAGGATCAGCAACCAGAACAATGTATGATCAAGGAAACAATGTATGACTCAACAAGAATGAGTGAGTGCACAGTCATAACCTTATGAGATCTTTGTAAGTTGTGTCACATGCATTCTAAATTAGCACCATTCTAATTGATTCTCACACACAAATTTGGAAGAATTGTTCCATCAATTGGCTTCAAGATCCAGAACAAAACAGCCTTTTAATGGTAAAAAGCTACCAAGTAAACCATGCTAACAAACACTTGCTTGACTATAAAATCCTGCCTGGTGCACAAACAAACTAAAGTGGGACTGGCATGCCTTGATTGACAGGATAAAACCCCCCACAGAAAAAACTTACTCATTTTGGGCAACAAACATCAAGATACCAAAAAAGGTAATAATACTGCAAATTGATTTTTTACTTCTTCTTCTTTGCTGCATCTGAAGCCTTTGTCTGCACAAAAAGAAAGAAGACAAAAATATGAAATTTCCAGATTGAACAACACTTGCAAAGTTCATACCTAAGCAACCTTCAAAGTAGAGGATCAATCTAAAGAGACCATGAGGTAGAGAAGTAGTCAACATTCAATCAAACTGAAAGGATTCTCTAATGTGTCGAGAGCAACAATCATCAATGCAAAAATCTTAATATCTGGAATGAGGATAGTCTCCTTGAATAACTGACTCAAAACTCGAAGCTGAAATCAAATGATGCATAATATCAGGGCTAAGTGGAACCACTCATATTAATCATTCACGTACTTATACAAACTGTCTATAGGAAAAAACTCTGTTCTCAAACCTCACAATGACACTAGGAATTAGAGGGTAAACACAATACATAAAATGGGGGGTGGAGGGGGAGGGAGAGAGAACCATTACCTTCTTGACACCTCTGATCTTCTTGGCCCTGTTTTTCCGTTCCTTCATTTGCTTCCTTGATTTCTCCACCTTTGTTGCCAAACCATTCTGCACATGACCCAGGCAAACTACATTAACACAGAATAGACCAAGGAATCAAATAAGCCGGGGTACACTGTCACCAGACAATGGTGTAGTTACAGGAGTAGCAAAGGATCACTGTCGCAGGACATGAGAAGTAGTACAGTGTCCACTGAGAATTACACATCTTCAGCTCATGCACCTTGTGAATCCATCTGCTCCCCTCAACTAGTCTGCAGCAATAGTCTAGAAGAAGCAAGAGGCAGAAACAAACATACTCGGATGAGTCGATATTTGGGCTCAAATTTCTTGGCAGCATCAACACTGTCATAGATTAGGCCGAATCCAGTTGACTTGCCACCTCCAAACTGAGTCCGGAAGCCGAAGACAAAAATGGATTGAGGATCCCGCACATCATAAACCTTTGAAAGCTTCTCCTTCAGCTCTGCCTGTACATTAAGTTCAGTATTTTTTTCTACTTTATCAACAAAAAAGCCACTCCAAAAGAACACAGAAGCACACCAATATGTTCAACCGCAAAGAAACTAAAAACCCTGGATTTCACCGCTTTTGCATAATTTGAACCTTGGAAGTTGTGTGCTACAGAAGAGAAAATTGACAAGTGACCACAATTCTAACCACATGCAATGGCAAGGGACTTCCACTCAGTTTGGCTCAATCTCAAAGTGACTGGTGGCAAAAGTGAGAAGTCTTCCACAGCCCTAATCCCAGCAAAAGTCTGCTCCAGTCTTCTAATTGACTGGATGTCCAATAGAACTAGAACACACCAGGCTCGTCAAGCTCAGCTGGACACACAATAATTCTAGATGAAAAATACATTTCATTTTCAGCTGAAACATTCGCACCTTTGAGACATTGGCACGGCCAGGATGAAGAACATCAATGACCTGCAGAGCCAAGACACCATCTTCAAAACTTCCCCCAACCAGAAATGAGGCACTTTCCAGTACAGAATCCCGATATATCCATCATCACAATACTACAGCCAAAACAATAAATTTGTAAGATGGTCCTCAAGGACAAAAGGAGTGGCACGATGTTCTCTTAACGCTCTATTTTCAATCCCAAGTGTAATTCATGAATGTCGTATTCTACAAGTTGAAACTAATAAGTGTTTCTACGCTGGGAAACTCACACAATTAAGAGAAAACACTTTTTTTTCCCAAAGAATCACCAACAGTATAGCTCTCCTCTCAGTCAGAGTCATCCGCCTACGTGCACGAGCATCTAGCAAAACCAGCCACTAAGGTAGACCCCGAAGATCAAAGGACCTAGCAGGTGGCTTCTCCCCCATTTCCTTTTATTCCAAAAGCTCCCAAAGTAGCCATACATCCATCGCATTGCCCCCCACAAACGGAAGAGTAGCCATATTTCCATCACATCGCCAGTCACAAACTTTGAAGAGTACCCATACTTCCATTACATCGCCCGCCACAAACTTGCGAGTAACGGCCATCACCATGGTTCTTCTATGGAGGAAGAAAACAACACAAAACGGAAAGGGCTACAAGGAGTCACTTACAAACTGCTTGCGGGCTAGCAGCCGGTTGGTCATGAACTTGCGTGTGCGCACGGTGCACGCCCTCTCGGCCATGGTTACGACGCCACTGCCACCGCCGCAGCCGCTACTGCTCCTACCAAGACTCGACGACCAGCGAAGCGCGCAGCGAGAAAAAGAAACCTTGAACTCCACAGCCCCCTCAAAGAACCCCATCCCCAAACCCTAACCCTAACTCTCCGAGCCCTAGAAACTCAGGAACGAAGAATATGGGCCGTCCATTGCCACATGTGGAAGATCTGGACCGCAATTTTACAAAACATTTTCCGGTCCTTAGAAACTCCTGTCACAAAACGCCGCGTCCAGGTAAAAAGCCATAAATGTCTCATTTTACTGGAAAAGGGTTTATAAAACTCAAAACGCAACCAGTGGAGACAACCAAAAGTGGCATATTATAACTTCAAATCCGAGTTTTCTCACAAAAGCAGTCTAACGCACGTAAAAAGCCACAACAATGGCTTCTGTAATTCAAAAAAGTGAAGGCAACTAAAGTGGCAAGTTATTGAGGAGTTCAAAAGTCACAAAAGCAGGATTTTTTCATTCCTAAAAATGGCTTGTAACTCAACAAGTGGAGACAACCAAAGTGGCATGTCATTCCAAATTCTGTTACAAACAGCTGCCTGCAGGTTAAACAACCACAAAAGTGGCACATTACTCAAAAAACAAATTGTAATTTAAAACAAACAGAATTTTTAATTATATATAATAAGAAAGTAGTGTCTAACTGTGTCATCCAAACCTACCTCTTCCTAGTCTAAATGACCTCACTTATTTCCCATATTCAGCTACATCTATGTACTATGAAAGAAGGTTGTTTTTTTGTTTTGTTTCACATTGAGATCTTCCAAACCATGGTGTGACAATGTCACATTCTTGATACCGTTGGAAAGCCTTTGATGAGTAGAGGTCCATTGAGTTGGTTTCATAATGTTTTGACCTATGATGAAAAAGTTATTGAATATTCAAATTTTCATTAAAAATTTCATATAAGTCAAAACTAAAATTTATAAGGGTATTCGGGTGCACTGTTGGTATTGTTGGAAAACCTTCCATTAGTAGGATTTAATGAAGGGGATTTGGAAATTTTTGGACATAAGGTGCAAAAGATATTGAATTTTGAGTTATTTTCATTGTTGAAAATTAATGTAAAATCTAAAATGATATTTTCACACTTGGGCTCTATTGTCAATATCTTATTCACACTTGGAACAATCACAGAGTCCAGATCACACTTGGGCGAATTGCACAAGCAACATTAGTGGACATGTAAAGACATATTAACATGTGTCTTTTCATGTACACTAGTGTATAGCATGTGCCATTGGCCCAAGTGTGGACACATTGCGGGCTCAACTGATTTTTTCTTCCAAGCCCATTTTTTGAATTTGTTTGAATTTCCAGCAACAAAATACACTCTAAAACTAATATTTTCCACACCTTAGCTCTGGAAATTAAGAAATAAATTCTATGAAATCTGACTCACCGAGGGCATTTCAGCAACATGAATAACACCCCCAAATTCCTATACAGTTTCAGTTTTGATTTTGTTTAATTTTCATTAATAATATGGTTCAGTAATCAATAGCTTCCACATTGTAGCACCAAATAGTCTCAAACCAAGTGCACCCCTACTCATCAAGAGTTTTTCGAAGATACCAAGAGGACAACATGAAGTGCAGTAGTTTGGGAGATCTCAAGGTGACAAACAAAACAAACTACCTTGCTTGTCATGAGTTATTTTCAAATTTTCCCTCTGATTTGGTTCAAACTTCGTAAGTCACAAATACAAAATTTGTATATGGTGAAGCATATGGTGTATGTGTACATAATACACATATGATCATAGGTATAGGTAAAATGTAGGTACTTACAAGCCTATCCTTTCATGACATGTATAATGTCATGTCACTTTTTTTAAATGTAACATAATGATGATAGCGTGTGGTATAAATTAGACAATAAACAATGATGGTCTAATTTACGATAGGTCAAAATTGACAACTAACCATTTTGACTAATCAAAACATCTTAGGATCTCTAGTCAAAAAGACACCAACCAAAATGGATAGGTCCAAGTCAACTTGATCAAAATGATCTTTTGATCAAGTTGGATGGGGAGCAAAATGGTTTTTTTGACCAATTTTCTCACTCAAAAAGGTTGTGATTTCTTGTAATGATTCCACCTTGGTCTTAAAATTTGCATAAATTTTGTTGAACATCAAAACCCAAAACCTCAAACCTTGAAACATATCCTAAAACCTTCACCTAAAATGGAAAACCCAAAATTAGAAACCTAAAACCCCTAAACTCAATAAAATTTAAATCTTGTCCTTAAAATCTTAAATCATAACCCAAAACCTAAAACTTTTTGCTAACCAAAAACCGCAAACTTACAAAACCCAACCTTTAATCTAACAACCTAAAAAAATAAAAACCTAAATCATTAAACCTTAAAATGTTTTAGTCTTAAACATAAAAACTTTAAGAAGTAAAGTGAAATGAGTGGGCAATTTTTTCACAAAATTACATGTAATTTGTTGAATGCTCTAATTGCATTGAAATTAATTCCAAGCATTAACTCATGCCTCCCAGTGCAACACATCGTGAACATCTCCTCACCCATGTCATCAAAGTTGAATGTAAGTCCATCATCATGTAATGAAAAGTCCATCATCATGAATCAAAGTCCATCATCATCCATTACATTTTTATTTTAATTCTAGATGAAGACATTGTATTTAATCACATTATTGTGCTTGATAAACAAGATGAAACTCAACAAATGATATTTTAAAACAAACTTGGATAGTTGTTCAAAAATGTGGTATGACTCCTTGTGGACCTCACATGATTAATAACGATTGCAACCATAAGCTTTGCCAACTCCTCAAATCTCCCAAAGTGAAATTGGTGAAGATTTTAAACAAAGCCATCATAACCTTTTTGATGGTCAAGATGTCACACACGCTTACACAAGAGTTGACTGATTGTTCACCTTCCTCCTCTAACTCTGCTAGTGTGAAATATTTTCAAGTGTTGATGCAAGCAATTGTAGCCTATATACTTATTTAATCCTTTATCCTCAATGTCATCAAGGAACTCCTTATCGTTGCTTGAGGAATAAATGAATTCCATAGGTAACAACAACCCCAAAAAAAAAAAAAGTGAAACAGGGCCTTAAAAAAACAAAAAAATGAAATGAAATGGGACTCCCAAAAAGAGAAAAAAGCTATGTGAAATGAAGCTTTCAAATTGAAAAAATATCAAAATCAAGTGAAGTGAAGTTCTTAAATTTTTTAAAAACACATGTGAAATGAGATTCACAAAACCCTAAAAAAAAAAAGTTGTAATGAGGGTCAAAGGAAACCCTAAAAGATTAAGTGAAATCAAATGGAGTCACATTTGAAAAAGGAGAAAAAGAAATGAAGTCTATATTGCTTATTATATATTCCTAACCTCGTAAATGACTTAGATAGATAGGTATCCAAAATGGTTAATCCTAAAATATGGGTAACCACACAAAAAAACTTTCCTCTTAAATTATAAACAAATGAACTTGAAAGTTTCTCTCCCCCCAACCCTCTAAACAACTACTAAATTCATTGAGATATGCAAGGTTTTTATTTTCATTTTTGTGATGTAGCTGAAGTGGCAATAATCCATAAGGCAGTTTAGCCAAATTTGGCTGAAAATAAAAAAGTTTAAGCATTCTTCACATTGTCGGCTACATGCTTGAACCCAATCGAGAATTCTGGCGATTTAGTAAGATTTTCGTTAAATTTTAAATTTTTTTGCTATTATAAAAAATTTTAAAAACTTATTTTTTGAAAAACATGTTTTAAGCCACCTTGAAAAAATAATTTAGCCACAAAAAAAAACCCTGCTTCACAGTCAACTTTTTATATCACAATGTGTTTTCCATTGTGGCTTCTTATTTGGGTGACTTTAAGGACAGCAAAGGTACGAGGCATGAAAATATGAAATAGGGCATGAAACAACTAACAAAACTCAATATCGCTTTACGAATATCTTTATTACATAGTTTTCAAATAGATGTTCATTAGAAAATTAGGTAATAAAAAGGTATTAAATTAATATGTAGATCATACAAAAGAATTAGAATTTTGTCATTTGAGATATGATAATTAAAAAGCAAGTGTACCTCTAGGTAGATTTCATGGAGAGTTTTTCTTTGCAAACAAATTGATATCTTATTTATCATGACATTCGGGTTCATTGTCCATTCTTACTCGAATGCCTAAAACAGGAACATGTGTTATATTAGAGGAATTATAATATAATTTTGTGTGCCTACATGCATGTGTGTGGCTTGGTATTTTTGGCCTTGATTCCTTAAATGTCAATAACCTAATTTTGTGAAAAAAATGATAATAATAAAATAAAGTGTTGTGAGATGGTTTGGCTGAATGTTGTCACCCATAAACTATGGAGTTTTTAAATTGTGCACAAGGGCAATGTTGTGTCTCAACTTGAATATGAAATATGAATATGATAATTGTTCTATTGCAAATCAATGGTTGGTTTAACACTAGATATGTATGAGAAACAATCTCACAAGAAATTAAAAGGTTTTGGTTGTGCTTATGAATAGGGAGTTACAATTGAGTTTGCAAACCTTAAAATGTCACTCAAAGCCTAAAAAACTATAAGGTATGCTGGTAATATTTTGGTGTGTTTATAGAAACTAGATGAAATAGACTGTGTGCCCAATCAAACTTAATGAGAAGTCTATTTTGATACATCAAAAAAAATTATCCTATATTGATGAAGTTATAATGTAAAAATGTTCATTGCTTTCATTTCTATTAGCCTATTGTCAAAATTATGCTTTTATTTTATTTTATTTTAACATTTCCTTTGTTGTTTATTAGCTTTCATTGGCCTTACTCAAGAAGGTGAAGGTACCAGTGTGTAGATGTTGATTTGGTTTAGTTTGAAGGGGAACCATTGTAATATTTACTATGTATGAACATGATTTTCTTTCTCTTTGAGATTTTTATTTTTCTTTGATTGTGCATGACCAATTTTTGTATTTAATAACAAACAAAACTGAAACTAAAAGTAAGAGGCTAAAAAAAACACTTGTCAAATGCTTTGGTGATAAGAGGGGGATGACAAGAAAAATAATTCTAAGTCATTCTGCTACACAATACATTTATCATTACAACAACATGTAATTTGGGAACATAGTGTGATTCATATTAATTAGATCATGGGTGCATTCACAACTTTCTTTTTTTTTAAAAATGAACCATACTGACTGGCCCATCAACAAAACTTTTGGAACATTGGGCATGCCTCGAATAGAAACACGTTTTTGGACCACAATTACAAAATAGAAACAAATTTTTTAAACAAATTTCTATTGATTAGTATTACTCAAAATAAAGAAATTATTGATAGGAGTACCACGAGATTAGTTTTTTCATAAACAAGCCTCGAGCTTTACACATATGGATAACGTTTCATCATCAATGAGACACGCTTTCAAACTATGAAATATGAATCTTATATCAATCAATAAACTAAGTTTATTTTTGTTTATTGTTTACTATTTACAATTTTACGTCCATTTAGGACTAGAAAGTCCATTAGACAAAAGGTAGATCATGGAAGACAAATTGTCCTCTTGTACTGGTAGCATGCCACAAACTTGGCCAAGGCGATCGTGTTCGTAGTCTGCATGAGCTCAGCAAGAGTGTTTGTGTGGGTGAGGGGCAAGGCCAAACAAAAGTGTTCCCTAACTTTTTTGTGTATTTAAACATGCAAGGAGTAGATGCTCTTCATCCTCTACCTTCCCCAAGTCGCAGCCTCGACAAAGCCTCTCAACGTATGGCATGCCTTTCCACGCACCTAGCACTATCTCAAGCTGGGTGTTGCCACATCGAAACCGGGCTAGAGCTTTCCACAGTTGAACACAACTGATGTCACACAAGTAGTTTTCGCTCTTGTATGACATACCCTTGAAGCACAAGTATCTTGTTTGTACGCTAGTCCCAATCTCACAGTTGGTAAAGAACTTTTCAATGAAAGCCAACCATATATTATCCTTCACCCTTTTTACACTCAACATTGTGTGGGGGAAACCTGAAGGGGGTGGGGCCCTAACCTCCTGAGCTCCCCCCTGTATGTTGTGCCCGTTGCACCAATGTACTTGGCTCTCCGCCCAACCTCTTACTTTTGCTAGATGAATCGGATGTACGTGCGTTATCTTAGGAACCGTTCCCAGCAATGATTGAGCAGTCCCCGATTGGAGCGCATGGGTCGTTACAAATTAAAGCATCGTTTCCAACAATGGTTGAACCGGAGGTAGAAAACCTACCACCTCCTGGGGCTGATTTTGGAGTAGCCATTTTTTCACGGATTCGGCCCAACATTTCTTTCCCATAGCAAGCATAGCGAACTAGGCTTCCCATGCCTTTCCCAAGATGCGGTCTTTGGTGACCGTGCTCACATGATTATAGTACAACAACGTTTGTCCCCATGCAAAGTGTTTAAAGGGGAATTTGCCAAATTTTGCCAGCATGATGGACATGTTGGTGGTTTTTTGCACCCTGAGCAGGGACTTGAAGAACCCTCGGTACACTACTTCAATAGCCTCTATTTTCTTAGAATCCACCCAAACCTCACATGCATAGCTTGCTATGGAACACACCAACGTGTTAAAGAGGTCACAATGTAACTTACATCCATAATACGTAGCTTCGCACAGTGGCAGTTCAGTGCAAACAATGAGCACCTATTAGCAGCAGCTAGATGTTCCACTGCACTATCCAAGTTCAAGGTGGTTTCGAGCAGGATCCCTAGGCATTTAAAGGTTTGCACATGCTCAATAACGTCACCTTCAAACACAAATTCTTGGCATGGGTCAACAAAATTGAACACCATGATTTTTGTTTTTTTCACATTCACTATAAGTCCACGTTCAACACAAAACTGTTGGAGTGCGTTTAACTGTTGTTGCAGTCCCACCTTTGATTTCGACATCAGAACGAGGTCATTTGCAAAAAGCAACAGCCATACGTGCACATTTGCTAGGGCTAGTGCATCGCATTCTCTATCGTCCAAGCACCCCTATAGGGCATCTAAATATAGCCTAAATAGGAGGGGCTGAAAGGATAACCTTGCTTCACACCTTGCTAGCACTTGAAGCTGGAGGTGACACCCTCACTTGGGTGGTTGATGCGTACGGTATCCTTGGCATACATCACTTGTAGGCATTGCAAAAAGCGTCCCTCCACCCCAAGGCTAGCCAACACCTACCACAGCACTTCACGCGGCATAATATCGAACACTTTTTTGAAATCCACTAAACAAAAATAGAGTGGTTTCTTCTTTGCCTTGTTCTGTTCTATTAAAGTTCGTAATATGAAAAGTTGGTTAATAATGTGGTAATCTTTGCGAATCCCAGCTTGACCCTTGGCACGCAGCCCATGTTGTTTAGCCCACTTGCTCAACCTTTTGTCAAGGATCATAACAAACAACTTTGCTAGGATAGGCCCAACCATTATCCCCCTATAGTTGTTAAATTCGGAGGCATCACCCCCTTTAAAGAGCGTGCGGACCACCCGAGTGGAAAGGGCTTCTAGAAAGTGTTCTGCTAAAAAACAGTTGAATGTAGTCAATAGTGGCATGTGTAGTAGCTCTCCCGCATTTAGAATGAACTCAACTTTCATACCATCCAAATTGGCAACCTTGTTCCTTTATAGCTTTTTTAGCACCTAAAACAGCCCAGCTAGTGTGATATCTATGTTCAGGCTATGGCTAGGTGGAGGTTTAATTACCTGAGCCGAGTGACTAGTTCGTAGCCATATGGGTGGCAGAAATTAGCCAATTAGCCCACGGAAGCCCTCCAAAAACATAATTGCATTAATCTTATCCACAACGAGTGCCCTTGGCCAGTACTTTTTCCAGAACGAAAATGCATCCACCTTGGTAAGCACACACATATGTGAAGCTCTTGTAATTTCTTAGAATTTTTTTTTCCTTTTTAATAAATTTTTAAGTTTATTTTTTTGATGTTTAGTGGCATGCGAATCGGGGTTGGCTTTCAACTAGAGCCTTAGCTCACGTTTCATTATATGGCAATCAGCATCAAACTAGGGTTTATGGCAGTGTCTTTCTCTGTAACTCCCTCTCAAATGCTTGTTGCCAAAAGTAGACTTTGTTGTAGCACCCACGCACTGCTGTAGTAGGTCAATTAACCCTAAACCCTAAACCCTAACCCATTTGCCCCCAGATGCCCAATCGAGTGAACAACCCATAGATTTCTAAGATTCGTTGTTAGGGCAAGCTCTTCAGCTTTTGATTTATCATATTTGAACCTAGGCAAAAAAATTTTGGTTATAATCGTATGTTGTGATTCAACAAAGCTGCAATTGATGTTCAACCATAAGCGCAACGGCCTATGGTTAGAGTCTCCCCCCATCGCATAATAGCGGGTGTCATCTATTATCACCTCAAGGTGTGTAATAGCTTACCAAATTGTAGGTGAGCTAATAATATAATTGATAATGCTACGCCCCCCATTTGCCAAGCAAGTGAACTCCCTTGATTCGTCACCACATGTCTGGCCATTGAGGATGAGCAACCCAGCGTCACAACATAAGTCCAGGAGCTCACGGCCCTAGCCGCCAACAGTAGCGTCGCGGTTCTATCGTTTAGCCACAACATTTGGTTACTTACTCTTAGCGAGCTCAGGTTCCTATAACAGTTCATAAAGGTCACTAATGTCAATGATATCTAGTAACGTTGTAGTAAATGCATTAAAATCCTTTCCTAGTAGTACTCTGCCCTTTAAAGTTTGAAATTCAGCAATATCTACTATTAGGTTTTGAAACAAGGATTTGTTTTCGTGTTTGGAACCAACAGGGGCAACATACACCACGCAGACAAACAAGTCAAGGGCAACACCCCTACTGACTCATATCCATAGATAAGAATCGTGGCTTCTTTCTTTCCACTATGATAGGTTTGGGCTAAGGTGGCTACGAAAGTTAGCAACCACCCCCCCCATATGTTTTATCGGGTTTATTTTTCCCAGCTCCATAGTCTGTGCTACCACAAGTGAATCAAACCCTTCAACGTGTGGAAAATGTTGGCCTAGGAAGTGTCAAGTTTCGGTTAATAAAACAAGGTCAACACCTTGAAACAACTCTAATATTTGCACCCCCGTTTCTAATTTATTTACACCACCCCCGTGCATGTTCCATAATACTACACATAGGTCTCTCTGGTCCTCGCACCCCTAGGAGGGCAGGCAAATTTGAATGTTGTCATTGAAGAGTTCGATTACGCGCTTGCCTATTGCCTTGGCCACCTTGAACAATGGCCACAACTCCGACTTGCGCGCCTACTGTGTGGGTGTGAGGTCTTCGTCCAGGCCTAACTTGGTCCCTGCCAGGCCCTTACACCTTCATAGCACGGCCTGACGATCTTTGTTTGTTGCAAATTTGAATAATACCACGCCGGGGCGTGCACCTGCCATCGGGGCAGAGGCTCGCGTAGTCGGAGGTTGCTATTGCATGGCGGTGACAATCTTGACGCATAACCTCATTTGGCTTAGCAACAACTTTGTGTTGAGCTGTTGCACCAGCTCCTTCTCGGTCTCACCTTCTTTGGCCTCAAAGCCCGTGAGGCATAGGTTGAGTTTGAGTTCCTCTTGTTTGGGCGTGTCGACCAGGGTTTCCATAGCTTGGCTGACCACTTGGTGCACGTTCTTGGCCATCATTGTTGTCGCAACCCTAGCTTTGGGTTCACGACCAAGGCAAAAAGGTTACAAGGTTACGGGCCAAGAGGAAGCCCGGGAGTCAAAGCAAAGAGGTCACAAGGGTGCGAGCCAAGAAGAAGCCTGGGAGTCACATCACATACTCCCAGGAGTGTAAAAAAGTATGAGGGAGTATGAAGGAGTGAACCTTCACACTCCCAAGGCAACTCCCACTTTGAGAGATGGAGTCCTAATGGACTCCCAAAACTTCAAAGGGCGATTTCAGGGGTCAAAATTCAATGGCTTGTGGCGTTCTTTATATCATTGGAAAGCCTTTGGAACTTAGATGTCTAAAATGGGCTTGCATTGCTCATTTGGACATTTGAAACATAAGTTATGGCCAGAAGAAAGGCCGGGAGTCAAATTGCCAATTTTGACTCTCGACCAGAAAAAGGTGGGAATCGACTCGATTTACTTGGCTACAAAGGATGTGCGATATATCTTGGAAAGCTCTCGATGAAAGCTACAACTTTGCTTGAAACCACATCTCGATCTGAGGTCTGCTCGCAAAGTTATGGGGTTTCAAAGTTGCGGGAGTCCCAACTGGCACGATTTCGGGACTCTCACTCGGGAGTCCCGGGAGAGAAAAGCCATTTGGATGTGAGCTCTATGGCCAGCCACAAAGTATACTATAAGGGGGAAGGTGGTGGCTTCCCCCAAGTTTGGGCCATGGTGAGTCTAATGTGTCTGTGTTGCCCGTTGTTCGTCCTAGCACCAAAGGTGCTCCAACTATGCACTAACCACTTTGTGTGGATTGTGTGCAAGCCCGTGTGAGTGAGTGAAGCTTGTCACCTCTTCCTAGTCCCATCTCGAAGCTCCCACATGCCCTTCTACCCTTCAAAGTGTTGTGAGCTAGGGAGTGTTCCCTAACTCCTCCCTCTTCCGTTGTCTTTTACTTAGACTCACATTTGAGTCCTTCAAGGAGTTGGGAGTGCATCAATCGTGGTCCACTTAGCTTCTTTTGTAGACGCAACCTTGGTTGTGACAACCGCAGCCACCTCACGCTCCGTCAATTGGTTAACCGCAAGGTTGCCAACGGCCGTGAGAAACATAATGTTTTCGATGGCTGCCTCCATTTTGGATAGCCGTGTGTCAACAGTGAACTATCGGTTTTGAGGCCCATGATTAGCCAGTTCTTGACCAGGGCTACCGGGTACACCGCCAACAGTGCATTATTTGGGACTTTGAGCCCAGCTTTGTTATAGTGTGTTTTGGCAATAACATTCTTCAGCATGAAAATGTCCAATGCTACAGTGAAAGGACATAACAGCGGTGCAACATTGAGTGCCATTGTGGAGTTCTTCAGATCTTAAACCTTAAATCAATGTCTTTCAAAACGCTAAAACATTGAAATTTTTAGTTTATTTTGAAAACCCTAAAATCTGATATCATTATAAAATTTGAAACTTTCAAGCCATTAAAAACACATGTTGCTTGCTTATAAAATTTGAAAAACTTGAAACTTCAAATTCTTAAAACTTTAGAAAACTTCAAAAGTAATAAAATTTGAAACCCTCAACCCTAAACCCTAAAGATCTTGAATTCCTCTAGGTTTTAAAGGCCTAAAATTTTCAAAGGTTATTATTTTGAAAACCCTAAAAGACTTGAGGCATCAATGGCAAAAGGCTACATTTATGATGAGACCATTGGGTTTGTCACAGAATACATGCAAGAATTCAAGCATGTCCGATGCCGTATATGGGATGCATATGAAGAAGAAGGCGTTTGTGGTGAAGTGTTAGAAGGTGCAGGAATTAAATTCACTTTGCCAAAAGAATGTCATGATCTAGCACATCAATATGTGCTCACAAATACATCATGCTTGGCACCATGGGTCAGGTAAATTACCTTAGACCCTAATAGGGTTTAATGGGTTTAAGGTTTATAAGGTTTATGGGTTATGGTTTAGGGATTAGGGTTTTGATTTCAGGGTATAAGGTTTGATGCCTTTTGGGTATTTGGCTCATTGTTCAAGGTTTTGATTTATAACACCTTAAAATCTTTGGGATGCTACAAATACTGAACCCTAAAAACTTGAAACTGTCAGAAGTATAAAAACCTTAAAACCGTTCAAAAAAAAAAACTTTAAACTTGCAACGTCGCTGTTGTTGAGGTTGGGGCCGCCATCACCACTATCCTCGCTGTAACATCAAAGCTTACATTACTGTCCGACCTCATGCTACTACACTTTGCTCCCTCCCGTGGAAGATTCCAGAACGCTGGCTTGGTTTCTCGAACTCCCCACACACCACGTGCTTATTCGTTGTTTTGACACTAGCATCGTCGCTGTTACGCTTAAAACTTTTTTCGTTTCCTTTTTGGCTTTAGTTTCGTGCTCTCTGTTGCAATTCAAAGGCAGAAGACCTAATTCCTATCTGCCAACAAACACCACAAGCACTGCTACAACATAGTAGTAGCAACAAAATAGCTGTGGGGAGCAGAAGCGTACAAGGAACAATGGCACAATGCATCCAAGGGAAGTAGAAGCGCACAAGGAACAACGACGCAACGCATCCAAGGGAAGCAGAACATTTTCAACTAGCAACTAGCAACATGATGGGTCCAAGGTCCAAATTTGAAGAAACCAATTTGGGCTGCTACTGAGAATCAATAGCAACAACTCGAGCTCTTTTGTTGCTTGAGTTTCGGAAGAGCTAGAAGCCACCGTTACCAAGGAACTTTGATCCACTGCTACCTATTGCGACGATATCAAACCCTTCTCGGATTGGTCTAAGCGTTGGAAGGTAGAATCAGGGTCGAAAAAACTTGGACATTACTTGATTTTCAAGATCTATTGATTATCAAAATCTCATAGGAAAAAATGTAGCAATATTCGGTGATGCAACCCAAACTCTTTCAATGACTAAGATCCTCATCAAAGAAAAGGGAATTCATGTGAATTGTGAAGGGACTTTTTTCTATGTTATTTAATCAAATTTTTCATGGTGCATTAAATAAACTATGGAAGTATGCATACACACTAGGAACACTTCAAGTAAACACCCATCCAAATAATTTAAACAATGAAAAATTTAAAAAATTAGAAATGTTCACCCCTTGATTTCGCCATTTTAATTTCTATACAGAGGAGTTCAACTTTGAGCAAACCATATAGGATAAAACCCAGGTGTTATTGGGAACATCTTGGGGAATGCATTTGGGAACACCTTAGGAACTTGGGAATCCTTTGAGAACTTGATGAGAAAATGGTGGGAACACATTGGGAACAAGGGAAAAAACAAACAATAACTTTCTCCACCCAACCCCACCCCCAAAAGGAAAAAACAGGCCCGATTGTGAGTGCATGCTGAGCCTTCCCATTAGCTGCATGAAATTTCTCTTTCCAAAACTGTTGGTCACCAATTTTTGGCCTGGGCTAATGGCAAGGGCAGAAATTTGGGGTCAGAATAAAGTTACTCGTAAAGTCAGGAAAAGACGGCACCGGAACCCCCTGTTTAGTCACATAGGGGATGAGATTTAAAAAAACAAGGGGAAAAAAACTACATTGGGCTTTAACGGGCCATGAAACTCAGTTTAGGAGCAAATTTGGTGCTCAACTAAGTTTGCACTGTCCTTTCTTTTCCTGAACGCCTTAAAGCAATCACTGTTGCTGCTATATGTACTGTAATTATAAATGTTCTGGAGACTCCTGCATTTAATGCTGAATCTCAGTATTTCATACCCTTGTGCATTTAATGCTGAGTCTCAGTATTTCATACCCTTATTTAACAAGGGGTCTGTCACACTGTGACCTTGTCATTTACGTTAAAAGGTGTCTTAATGGAAAAGAAGAATGATGAAGACTCAAATATTTCACCATGCAAAAATCTAATCTTCGAAATATCCTCTAAAAGAAAACAAAACCATTCATGATATTATTAACTGTGCAATTAATTTCAACTTTCAACACAAAGCCAACATATAATCTTTCAAAAATTCTCACATAAAAATAAACCTAATATTACCTAGGGGGCCAAAATCCCTTAAGCTACTGGACTCTATAATGAATCTAAACACAATATCCTCACCTTGGTAGGTAAAGCCAATAAAATTTGATGGCTTTGCCAATAACAACCAGGAGATGGCAGATGAAGCATTAAATGAGCGGTGCAACTCAGCCCGAACAGGGCATGACTTTCCTGATAATTTTAGTATCATCATCGTGTTTAGTCCCCAATCTTACATGTGCACATGGGTGTAGTTGCAGGAATGAATTGTATAATTGCTTTTCATTATCTACCCTTGGCCTCATCCACCTTCCTCTTAAAGGAGATGGATAAATCACTACAACATTCGGAGTAGTTTTCCACATTTTTCCCATAGATTTTCCTCACTGTTGCCACGCTTTTGATGATTCGTATCATGGACTATATGTGACAAATCTGTAGCAATGCATGGGAAATTTATGGGTTAGAGGTGTGGCAAAAGTGTGGGATTTAGAACCGTGATAAACTGCGTGGAAATATTGACTCATATTCACATTTTTGCCTCAACACCATCTCACATGTTTCTATGAAATTTTCACATTTGTAACATGGAGGTTAGACTGCACTATGCTCATACTATCCCTGTTTTACTCTCACTTTTTTCACAATTATGACATAAATGTTAAACCAAGCTATTCCACTCATTTTCTCAAATTTTTTTTCAACTTTTCCATGCAAATGATAGATAGGCTAAACCACTTCTGGCTCAACATATCCCACTTTTTTCCCTCAAGTTTTCCACATTATTAACAAAAAATATTGTAATTTTCCCTCAAGTTCTCTAAGTTATCAACAAAAAAAATCTCTCATTTTCCCTCAAATTTTTCGTGTTATCTAACTGAAAGTACCCCAACATTTTTTTCATTATTAACAAAGAGTATCCCACTGTTTTCCCTCAAGTTTTTCACATTATTTAACAAAAAGCATCGTACTTTTTTCTCTCAAGTTTTCCAAGTTATTGACAAAAAGTATCTCACTTTTCTCAAATGTCTTTCCCGTTATTTAATAAAAAGTAGCCCAATTTTTTTCATTGCTAACAACAAGTATCCCACTATTTTCCTTCAAGTTTTCCACATTATTTAACAAAAAGCATTACACT
>Ga0116231_10004372_pt1 | contig 28644 bp, 21 predicted proteins | sample S1TSphgellanicum_2_FD_89695 | JGI IMG/M metagenome (GOLD analysis project Ga0116231, IMG submission 89695) | Host-associated microbial communities from peat moss isolated from Minnesota, USA - S1T2_Fd - Sphagnum magellanicum MG | ecosystem: Host-associated > Plants > Peat moss > Unclassified...
CAAGCCAGTCGCTTTCCATGGGCATGGAATTCATGACCACGGAGACCCCAGGGACTTAAAAAGAGCCTACCGCAACCGGGCTCCAAGCACTCTACTCTCTCATTCTCCGAAACGTGCGCGGCGGCGGGAAACACCCCGCCAAAAACTTGTGAGCTTGTTGGTGTTGTTGTTGCTGGAAAATGCTGCTCGTGGCCTCTCAGATGTCGCTGCAGATTGGAATTCATGGTGAATGCTTGGCCGCAACCCTTGTACGGACACCGGAACCTCTTCCCACCATGGGTGAGCATGTGGCGGTTGAGATGGTCCCCTCGCTTGTATGTCTTCTCACAGCCATCGAAGGTACAAGCGAATGGCCTCTGTTCCTGACGATGCTGCTGCTTCTCCTTCTCCTCCTCCTCCTCCTCCTCTTCCTCCTCCTCCTGCTGCTGCTTGGGTTGCCACACCAACATCGCCAAATTACTGGAAATCATCAGCTGTGTTGATGAGCACAACATCTTGCACGCAGACAAGAATGAGCCTCCTCTGCGGCAACTGAAGAATCGGCATTGAAGACGAGGAACAATGCCGGGAAGCACAAGAAATGAATCAAAATCCTTTCTGTTAATACGAAGAGCAATTTGAGTCAAATTCTTGGCGGCAAAAGGGAACCAGTGTGGCCTTGTTTGGCGAAGGAGATTTGATTTCCACACACCATTGTGGTGCGAATATCATCCAGAATGTAGCGCATTAGGTTTAGGGTTTTGACAACCAATGGAGCTGCAAAATCAGGGACCTTTTGTTGGCCTTCGCCTAACTCTACCAAGGCAAGAAGGAGATTGCGTTTAGATTCATTATAGAGTATAGTAGCTTAAGGGATTTTTATAGGCCCCTAGGTAATATAGCCTAAGGTCTATTTTTTTTATTATATGAGGATTTTTGAAAGCTGATATTTTGACTTGTGTTGAAACTTGAGATTAGTTATACCTGTGAACAAGGCCAAGGGGTGGCCTGTCACTTGGACTACGGCCCTTAATCATAGGCACACAAAAACAGGGAAGGGCCTCTACTTAGAGCCCTTGTGCCTAGGTACCCAAAAACACAGGGCCAGTGAAGGGCCTCTAGGGCTAACCTCCAACAGAGGCAGTTGTAAGAACAGTGCAACAGGGGTTGGAGTAATCCCTAATTCTGTTCCCCGCCCCTTGCGTGTCTCTGCCACCGCCCCTCGCATTTGCTGCGCTCCAGCGATGGCGGTCATTGCTGCGTCTGTTCTGCCCTGCAGTACATCGGCTCATCTCCTCCCTTTCTCGCCTTCTTCTTCTTCTTCTTCTTCTTCTTATGTTCCCACACGTAGCTGCCGTGTGGCCGGCGGAGGGCCTGCAGTATCGGCCATGGCGGGATGTGGGTTTGTAGTAAGGCTTGGCGCCTTGCGGAGGCGGAAGGTGCTGGATTTGGGAGTTTTGTCTCGCCGTTCTTACTACAGCGGTAGTAGAAGTGGAAGTGCGTTGGCGCGAGCTGTGTGGAAGCAGGAAGTGTTGTGGGCTGAAGCACCCATTGCGGATATCGGTCGGGCTTCAGAGCAGCATTTCCAACTAGTGCTGGATGTTAGTGGGAATCGAGAGCTCATGGATGGTCATACCAGGCCGGGCCAGTTTGTTCAGGTGTGGAGAAAGATTTCCTCATCTTCTTCTCTTGCCTTTGATGTTCTGTGTTTATGATCTTCTTCTCTTGCCTTGATTGTTCGCAGTCATGCATCTGCTCGTGACGATTATCGTGGCCAACTCTAGGGTTTGAGGATTTCCCAGTGGCCGGTACCTATTTGTAGCCAACTGCGGGAGATCTTGAACTTTGATGTTGTAAACTAGCATGGAGATATATGAAAGCTTGACGCAACATAGCTTCCAATGGACGGAGATTGCCATGTCTGTTAGCATAGGAGTGTAATGGAGTCTCTGCACAGTTAGGGTTTTACACAGAGATATGTCAAAACTTGAAGCAACATACTGGAACTTCCATTGGAGGGAAATTGCCATGTCTGTGGGAATATGAATGTGAATGGAGTCTCTGGACAGTCGGGGTTTTGCATAGAAATATGTCAAAGCTTGAAGCAACATACCATAACTTCAGATTGAGGGAGATTGCCATATCTGTGAGAATACAAATGCAAATGGAGTCTCTGCACAGTTAGGGTTTTACATGGAGACATGTCAAAGCTTGAACCAACATACTGTACCTTCCAATGGAGGGAGATTGCCATGTCTGAGAATATGAATGTGAATGGAGTCTCTGTACAGTTAGGGATTAACAGTATTTGGCTCAGGCATATTGAAATTTAGGGTAATATCTTGTTGTCATGTTGTCCTTGTGTTTGATTCTCAAATCTGACTGATGCATCTATGTTGAATGCAGGTCAAAGTTGGAGACAATAAACCAGTGTTTTTAGCAATTGCTTCGCCCCCAAATGTTGCTGCTAAGGGCTCACTAGAATTCTTAGTTAAGTCAGTGGAAGGCAGTGCATCAGGCCTTCTTTGCAGCCTGGGAAAAGGAGACAGGGTGGAGCTCAGCCAAGTCATGGGTAATGGCTTCAATGTAGAACAGGTGGCTCCAGCTGAAGATTTCCCTACTGTTTTGCTGTTTGCTACTGGATCCGGGATCAGGTAGATCCTCCAGCCTTAGAACTTCTAGCAACTTTCTAACTTGATGTTTTCTATATGCACTTTGAACTGCAGATTTGGTTATTTGTAGTGTGACTCTCTCTGCAAGTCTCCAGGCTCCTTTCAGTTATAGAAAGGGAGTACATGTAACACTGATGTCACTACACTTCCTGCTTGGAACCCAACTCAAGAACTATATCCTCATTAACTAATCAGATAACCTCAGATAGGGTTGTGTTTAACCACTTTTGAGGATCCCTGTTGTATTGAGGTGGATTCTGGAGAGAGGTGTGAAGTTGAGTTTAGTTTTCATAAGCATGTTTGATGTTGATAATTCACATTTCAATGACTGTCCATGGTTTAGTAGTGCTTAAAGTGTAGACTATCTTTGAGCTCACAGTTGGTCACTCTCCAGGACAGCCCAATTCGCTCTCTTATGGAGGCTGGTTTTGATGCTCATAAGCGACAAGATGTTCGTCTATATTATGGTGCAAGAAACTTAGGGCGAATGGCATATCAGGTACATGCAGAAAGCTGTATCCAGGATATTTGTAATGAATACAGTTGATCATATGGAGCAAGATCCAAAATCACATTTGAAATCATGATATTAGGAGTCACAGTCATTAAGTGGCTTTCTGATTTTTAGTTTATCCATTGACAGAGTCTTGAAGCAATATCCTGATGGTTGATGCAGGATAAATTTAAGGAGTGGGAAGCCTCAGGTGTTGTAGTAGTTCCAGTGCTGTCTCAGCCTGATGATGACTGGACTGGTGAACAGGGTTATGTTCAGGTCATTTCTTCATTTTACATGTATTGTTGATGCTTGTTTGTGAGGTCATACTTTTGGATGACATTCTTAAGATCCTGGATCAAAATCTACAGGCTTAGATTTCAACAGCTGGAGTTTCTACAGTGAATGTAATGATCTTGTGAAGAGAATTAGGGCTAGAGGGCTACAACCAATTGGTTGTAGACTTGGTTTCTTTGCACAGAGTCCTCTATTCTAGCAGAGATGACTCTAGCCACTCCACACACTGCAACAGATCCATGTTTGGTTATGCACTTATGTGACATATGTTCTGGTTGACACTGGATAAAGCCCTGAGATACCAAGAATTGGATGTGGTTTCAGGCTGCTTTTGCAAAGACAAAGGGCATTATCAAGGCAACCCAAGCAGGTGCATTTTTATGTGGCCACAAGGAAATGGCTCAGGTATGTGTGACCCACACCTTGACTCTGCTGACCTTCTGTATTAGTTTAAAGTCTTCTCCTTCCACTCTACTTTTTTTTTAGACTTATGACTGTGTCATGTGAAGAGTGGATTCCGTATCAGTAACACTCAGATATGGGTTGGAAGATATGCTATTGATGGGACCTATAGAGACTGATAGAGCAGAGTCTATGCCTTTCAAGATGTGATGAGCATCAAGCTGGATTGTTAACTGACTTTGTTCTGTTGTGGTGTATGGTAAGAGTGCTGAAATTGGCCTGTATTCTGTTTGTTGTAGGATGTGACTGCACTGCTTTTGGCAGATGGTGTGCCCAAGAATAGGATTCTGTTGAACTTTTAGGTTCTTCACGAGTGTACGAGATCCTCAGGCAAACTCCCTTATAACCTTTATTTATAATGGTCATGTTGCAGTCTCCTGTACCTTTCTGAAAATCTGTAACTCCCACATGTCTGCACTGTTTCCTGTTTGCAACTTTGAGAGAACCTGTGCACTCTTTTCAAAGCTTTGGTTGATGTGTGCAGAATAGGAGAGGCTGAGAAGGGCGGGCAAGGGTGCAGCAAAACTTGAGCATTATTTGGTTAAATTAGGTTAGCATGTGTAATGTTGTTGTCTACAGAGAAATCCTTCCTCTGCTACTGCGATGTACAATAATTTTGCTGAAATGATTCTTTCATCGATCCAGAGAATAATTGATTAGGCTATGGATGTTCTTGATAAATCTTGTTGATAAATCTGTAGACCTGTGAAGAGTCTTCACATTGTTGAAATATGGAAATGAAAAATACTTCACAGTTGCCCATGTTATGAAACAGGTCTTGGAGATATTCTATGTATATGTGCTATTTTTTGGAGTGAGGACTGCAGTAAAGAAGAGTGTAAAGCTATAGACACAACATTTAGAAGCAGCAAAAGGAAGCCATTGTGAATGTAAACATTGTTTTATGATGACCAATTATCATGATCTCCCACACAAATTAGTCAGCTATCTACATTGCATGGAAAGTCAATATCAGACGTGAGCTAGAGTACTTAGTCTTTGTAAGAAGCCTAACAACAATGGGTGGAATTGATGATAATAACAGCTATAGCTCACTCAACAAAACATAAAAAAGATGGGCAATATTACCCAAGAAAAAATGTGAATACAAATAAGGAAACCCAGCAGAAAACCCAGGCATGTGATTAAGAACCCGAGAGAGAGAGAGAGAGAGAAGGAAATGTTCTGTTCTGAAAAGGTTCCCACTTGGGATTAAGAAGCCCTTGAAACAAGGAAAAGTACATTTTTCTTGACACATAGTTCGTAATATAAATTTGGGGGAGGTTCCAACCCAGAGGCAAGCACTACTTCAGTGGGCTGGGAGAAGTGTCGCTTGGCTTTCATCAAGTCAAGAACACTGACTGATTGTCACAAACAGAAGCTCTGGGACAGCAGGGAAGCTCTGTGGTCAGTGTGGTGTCTAAATTTGTAGTATGCACAGAGAACCAACCCAGCTGTATGTTTTGTATTGAACATGACAAAAATTTGTTTGATAACATGCTCCACATGGTCCAGAGAATAACCAGTTACCATGAAAATGAATCCAGTCTCACCCACGTATATATAAAGGGACATTGTTCAGCCACCTGATTGACCTGATTAGATTTGTGGTGGTGTCTCTAGGGACATGCCTGTTCTGGCCTGCCAAAGAAAAAATCACCTTTATTGTCAGATACACCACTTATCTTGACCAGACATAACAGGACTGCTGCTTTAGCTGTGATAAACCACTCAGGAAGGATACAGAATTTTTGGTCAAGAATGCCGCACAGTCATGAAAGCTTACAAGCCAATCTTCACTGTCTGACTTGAAACTGTTAAAACACAATGCTGAGATTTTATGAAAAAAGAGGAGTACAACTTACAAAAACCTGGCACAGGACAGTGGGTGGAAAGATGGAAATATACCTGAGAAATACGATTTGCATAGATAGTGACAAGTCGTAGCTGAGTGCTACTTAGGCTCCCCAGATATGGAACAAAAGCCTTTCCCAGCACGATGTAGATCTCAACCAGACAAAAGACCACCGTCTGCCCAACAATTCAGCCACCATGTAATAGTAAGCAGCTGTACATTCTACATTAGGAATGTAGTCATCATATTCTGTTTGCAGTAGCATCCATGAGAGAATGAGAAGATTTATCTAACTTATTTATCTGACTCGTTCTACAGAACTAACACAATAAGACTTCCACTACTGAGCAATAATAGTAATCAAGAAAGGAAAAAGAAAACTATTTGTGTACCTTTCGGACTTCTGCATTTTGGTTGCCAAATGCATCAAACAGCACTGGCAAGAAGGAAGGCAATTTTTCCATGAGCTCCTCTGAAGGAAGTCTGCCAACAAGCTGTTCAATGCAAGTATTTTCAAACATCAGAACTGTTTTCACAGAAAAAATAACACTGAAGGGAATCTACTTGTATAAAAAAATGAGATATTGTGAAGACTCATGTGATGAGATGCCCCACAAATGTCTGTTGCAAAGTGCTTTCAATCATTATAACTGAGAATCTGAGCTGAGAAAACTTTGACACATATGAGGTAACATGGAGAAGTGGATGTACTTTTGTCAAGCAGCTGATACAAATCACAAGCGCCTTTTCATCTTCAGAGACCAACAACGGCACCACAACCTGGTACGTGACACACAGGTATAATGAGAACCCAGAGTATATTCAACTGTTAAGCAGGTGGTAATGTAGCCACCTTGCAAGAGGTTTATGAGCTCAGATTGCACACACTAGGTACAGCCTACACTTCAAGGGGGGTCAAATGTACACCAAGAGCACCTAGACCTAAAAGCTTCCTACTCCTTGCAGGAAAAATATAAAGCAATGATGCACATGAAGGATCACTATGCATGTCTGCAGTGAAATTGTTAAACCCACTGACCAAATCTTCTTCTCTGATTTATTACCCAGACAGTAATGTTTTCTTATAAGGTCTGACCAAAGGAAAATTGATGGCAGAAGATGGCAAGTAGTACATACAGTCAGACTGCGGTATGTGTCAAGCTGCATCAACACTGTGTTCAAGCAGCGGTCGGCAGCAACAACCACCTGCAATGGTCTCTCAGGGTTAACATGTCTGATGAATTGTTTTGCTCCATAGCCCAGAATAGACTTGCTTAGCCAGTTCAACATTTGAACCATTATATGTGAAATCTGTTGGCAAGTTCTGCATTCTAATGACACCAGTCAATTACTACCCAAATCAATGAAACAATGGTCTAGACCCAGCTGCATATAACCATTGCAAGCAAATAATCTAATTTGAAAAGGATCAACAAGTACATCCTTCACAGCCTGAGTCTCACATGCAAGTTGGACTTCATACCTTGGAGTCAGAATCCCTCACTGAATGGAGAAGCTTCTCTAGCAGCAATTCTGTGGCTTCATCACAACTAGCTCTCTGTAAAATCACAAACAGTAAAGCAATGTTCCATCAACATAGTAATCAGTACTGCTCAGAGAAAATATATCCAGGAGCTACAGATCTGGGTACACAAATGGAGATACATCCATGTGAAATGATATCACAAGAGGATCCTTTTCCTCTTCCTTACATTGCATTGCTGAGTGTAAACAGGTGGATGGACAAGAAATGAACTTAAAAGAGAAATCCACAGAACTAGACATCATGGAACATTGTGGAGAAGGGACCTGATTGCTAAGCATCTCAAAAATAAGAGAGAGAGAGAGCTCCCGAATGCTGGAGTTGGGATCATCAAGAGATTCCAGCACTACTGTAAGTATCTGATTAAAATACTGCACCCAACACACACACACACCCCTCTGCCTTAGAATCTACATGAAGAAAGCGCCTTGTCACTTTGTACCAGAAAATGTGTTTCCTGTTCTTAATGTAGGAAATTTGAAACAATAGATAAACCAAGTGCCACCAAGCAACTGGAGCATAGGAAAAATAATCCTGTAAGAAAAACGGAACCCTGCTAGCTTTGGAAAAGCACCAACTAGCAAGTTCAATCCAGTAGTTGATTGGAGAATGTAAGCTTTTCCCTTGTAAATTTTTGCACCATTGAGAATTTCACCATCACATTCCTACCCTTTTCAAAAGACACTGTATAGAAGAAAAGCAAAAGATCACAGATAGATCCTGAAAAATTCACTCAACAGATGGAATAATCAAGTCAAACTTTGGAATATGTTTCTGGAACTGCTCAGGGGCCTACACTCAAACACGAGCAAACCCCACCTGACTGGAAGAGTTCAGAATACATCAAGTAGTAAGAAAGAATTGGCACACCTGAGACCATGTGGAAGAGTCATTGGCACGAGAGAGCAGAATTAGTTGCTGCAAAGCTTCCTGCTTCTCCTCTGCTGGCTTACCATTGCCTCGATTTGACATCTGTTCATTTTCCACACAGTAAATGTACTGCAGATTCTTGGCCTCTGAGGATTCTGGTTTAAAATTAGATTAAGAATTTGACTCTAAGATTTGTTAACTCACCTGATGTAGAAGATTGGGAACACTAGAGCCAGGACTCTGAGAAGGAGACTTGGAGTTCAGCATCTCCAACGGAACTTCATTTGGGAGCTTGGGATCAGGGGTAGTCACTGTCCCAACCTTTGGCTCTGAATTTACCATACTCTGAGCATTGACCACAGGAATTACACCAGTATATGGATACTCATGCCTTACACCTACATCAGAGTCATAAATACTTTGAGCTTGGTCAGACCACTGGGTAGACATGCGTGGACTGCTCTGGGTTATATTTCCCATACTTTGGGACTTTTTGTAACCAAATGACTCTCCAGGAGGTTTCGCTGGTTCTGGAGACTGATATAAGTTTTTCTGTGAATCAATTGCTGGTGCCTGTCTACCTTCCAGAAGACCAAGATAAGTGGACTCTGCTTGCCCAGTGGCACCCCACTTTTGATCACCTTCACTGCTATTCAATGACATAGTCAAGTAGGCTGATGCCACTTGCTGAGTGTTACCTACTAGTGATGAAAAACTGCTTCCTTCCACAGGTGTAGAAGGACCATCACCCTGATCATAGCCAGGCTTTGGGCGTATTCGCTGAGTTCTCTGTTGCAGATAAGTCATAAGATCAACCTCGATTCGTGGTGTGTACTGCTTCAATGCACGTCGCAAGGTGCTCTGCTCCTCAATAGGTAATCCAAGAATGAAGTTCATAACAGTGGTTGGATCAAAGCGATACAAGGATATGAGGCCAGTGGTGGCTGTCTGTTTCAGTTTTGGATTCTTGTCACTGGCCAGGGGAGCTAACTTAACTAGCCAAAGTCTGAGAAACCCACTTCCACCTGATGCCTCACCAGTGAGGGCAACCTTAGAAAATGCAGCTATGGCAAATTCTATAACAGAAACCTTGGCCTTTGGAGAACGCTGCTCATCTAGTGACCTTAGAAGTGAAGGGAGCAACATATCAATACTGTAAGTATTGCCTACAGCCTCCAGGGTGGAGCTACCAAGTTCCCGAATCGCCTCTTTTGAATCCACCAATCGTGCAAAGACATGTGGGAGAATCCTTTCCAGATATGCCTCAAAAGGCTTGCGACAAGCTGGTACAAGCTCAGCCAGTGTGGAGAGTGCAGCCTGTGCTACTTTATGATGTGGGTCATCTAAATGCTCAAAGAAAAGCTTCATGACTTTGTCAAAGCTTTGCGTAACATCTTGTAACCCTTTAGGTCCTTGCTGAAGAAGTTTCTTGAGGTATGTAAATGCAGCAACCCGTGCTGACCAGTCTGCAGCAGGGCTCAGTCCTTCAGTTAAAGCATCACTCAAGGTCATCAAGCCATCCATATAGCTATTAGCTTCTCCATAGGAATTTATCCCCACTAGCAGCTGATTCTCCTCATTGCTGTTCCTACCAGTCCCTGATGACCTTCCTGATCCAGCCTGTCGAAGAAGGGGCCTCTGATATGCAGGAACTGTATTGAAAGACGAATCAGCCAATAATTTCTCAATTTGTGCTTCCAGCCTTGGAACACGCTTTGCTCCTTTACCATCTCCATAATCTCCATTGGCAAGACTCTGATGAAGCCTCTCTGTATTCATAGGTATCCTCTTCGCTGACTGTTCTGCTGACACTCTTGGAGTATCCCGGTTCACACCAATTGGTGCTCCACCTCCAGTTTCTCTACTTGTTACATTCATAAGTCCTAATCTATCTGAGCCTCCCAATGCAGAAAGGGCAGTCAAGGTGCTGGAATTATTGGAACGTGAATAACCGGAGGAGTTTGCTCCAGCCAGCACAATTGCTCGTGAGCTGCTTTGGGTAGATGCAGGTGCTGATGCAGGATGAGGAGGATCACGAGCAGATGGAGGATCAATTGCCAGGCGCACGGGACCTGTTGTAGCAGGTGCATGTATCTTTCTGTAGCTCCCACCCACTGCGATAATTGTTGCAGTACAATTGCACCACAGTATTAGGATTGCCCATGAAAGGATGAATCCAACCACCTTAGACCTTTCCCATAGCATCCTTGGTGTTCTCTAGGGCAACATTCCAAGAATAAGAAGGCACAACTGCAGGTATATTCGTACCTGGATCCCTTTCAGCCATGCGGACTGCTGTGGAGACTGCACCCTTGTCGCTAGTGTCAAAGCCTCTAAGCATGGTCTCAATGGCATTTACCTGCTGTTGGCTTGCTTGCAGCACACTTTCTAGAGTCCTGTCAGGGGCCACATCTATTGACTTGCTCACCGAAAGGCTTGATGAGTTGGCTGCACCTACCCCAGCAACTAGATTCATGCTGCTGTTGTTTGTCGTTTTAGTCGAGTTTTCATAGAATGGCAATGTGGACCCACCCCCTGTCATAGGCTGTGCGGCAACAAGGGTTCCTGTGGATTGCCTCAACGGCTGTTGTTGATAAGAACCCCTATCATGGACAGCCAGGGAAGAAAAGCTCTTGTGAAATCCTCGGTCCTCTTCATTTATGAGCTATAAAAGCACCCACAGCAACACATACAAATATCAGTAATCAGACTCCCAAAAAAGCTCTGCAAAACTTCAGCAGTGAGTGAGTTTCCTGACTGCAGTGCACAACCTCTAATGGGACAATCAGGAAATGGGTGACACTCACTCTTTGGATGTTGGGATCCAATGTCTGAAAGAGACGACGAGCACGATCAGGCCAGCACCTAGCAAAGACCCGATAACACATCCTTGCTGTGGAGCGAACCTGCAACAGAAGAAACTATGAAATGTCTTGGGAAAACTCAAAACAGACCCCCCCCAGAGCCGTGAGCTTCTTTATGTCTTTTGTAATTCAACTTCTTGTCAGATTCTGAACCTCAAATTTGCATGTCATGGGTTGAAAAGCTGGACCATGAAAAGTGAAAGCAGCTCTTATCAGAATGACACAAAGACAGTGGAGTGACAGTAATCACACCTCACCCATGGCGTCACCACAACAGCACTTGATGAGCTCCTGGTAAAGCTCAGCAGCACGCTGCATTTCTGAGGACTCTGACCATTCCTCCAGCATCAGTAGTGCATACTCACAGCACCTTCACATACAATGAGGACATTAGACTTCTGCCCCACCTTTTCCCCCTGTATCATGTCAGCAGATACAAATTGCTATCAAGTTTTGGCCAGTACCATGCAGAGAGGCCAAAATGTAAGAGTTAACCACCTTGCACGCAATACTGCATTGCGGTCATGTTTAGCAGATTCAATTATTCGAGGAAGAACACGGGCCACTTTGGAATTCCTGAGCATCTGCAAGACATAGTTGAAGTGAGTTCCTGATATTGCTGGTGAAATGCAGTTTGAAGTCATTCTGCATGCGAGAAGAGAGCAAGATGTGAATTATCTCAATAGGGAAAGCTAAAGGCTGGCCTGAGAAACCCACTGTTTTGATGCAAGTGTCTGCTGATTCCGCAATGACGAGCACTGTTATGACTACAAGCTTAAAGAGCATCTGCCAAGCAACAAACACCCAGTGAGAGAAATATGGTCAGACAATGGTCTATCAAATAGAACAAAAGCAAACACCAAGCAGAACATGTGTCCAACAGATGGATGATATGACCCAAAAAAATGCAGCACAATGCCAATGGAAGCAGTTTATATGTTCAAGTGGAAAGAAGGAAGACTCACCGGTATAAAAGACTCTGCAAAGGTGTCAAAGTCATTTTGCAGCTCCTTGGATAGCAAATTCAACAGATGGCATGCCTGTTCAACCATGTCAAGTTAAAAGACATGAACATGTACCCCTCTCTGACAATTTAAACTCTGTTCTTTGCAAGAGCACTAGGCCAACTGTCTGATTTTCCTCCATGAGAATTCCATTGGTTCAATTGATTGCATGAACACAATCTAAAACTGGAGGCATTGAAAGTGGTTGAATTAGACAATACAAGCAGGTCTTCAAGCCATTTTCTTGCCCAACCTTGACAAAGGAGACTAGTTACCTGTTTCACAATGCTGGAGCGGCGATCTGCTAACTGAAGACTTAATGGCCCAACAAGCTGCTTCAATAGGAGTGGAAAACAGGCATACTCTGTGGCACCTGCCTCACACCAACAATAAAGCATTGAGGTCAATGGAGCAGCATGTCTCGTGTTGCTGATACATTTCCTCATAAACAATCCCAGGACAAGGAATCCAAACTTGTTATGTGATACTAGCTATGTTTGCTACCATGAGCAAACAACAGACATCACAAAGACATGTTCTGGAGTTGCAAAATGGCAAGTCTCAAAGTGCAAGAATGACAAACCTCCAAAAACTAGTCCCTCAACCCTTTGCATGGCTGCCATGCGGATTGACCAGTCCTGTTCTGCTGTAAGCATGCCTGCTACTTTTTCAAACTCCTTTGTCAACTCTCTCTCCGAATAAACTCTCACAGGATCAACAGGCTTTTCAACCATGTCATTGTCACCTTCACACAAAGACAAGGTGGAGAGAACCACACTGTGAGAACAAACCTTGGTTGTGCAGATTGAGAACTGTAGATTGCAAAACATCAATTTGATGAGAGGTATGCAGCCTAGTACTTCAGTCAGTATCCAGAAAGAGTAAAAGATAATCATTTTTAACATACAGACCTCCAGCAGAATCCATAGATAATGATGGCTTATGTTTTGGGCTAGTCCGCCTGCTTGGGCTACTGCGCCTACTGCTACCCATTGACAGAGAAGGTTTTGGCTCCTGAAGATGATGGTTTAGCTGTGCCTGTTGCTTTGATGATACAGAATTGTTGGGAGCAGTCTGGTATAGGTTGGACACAGATAGCTGGTCTGTGAGGGTGTCAAATGAGTGCCTTCTAGACTCAATCTTCTCCAATCTTGAAGTAATATCCTTCAGCTGTCAGAAGACCAAATATTCTTGTAAGTACAAGACCAGGCTAGGTGGAATTAAGAACAGGTAAGATAAAGATTGTCCCAATTTGTGAGAATTGGTGAAACAGTGTCTGCAAGTAGTGAAAGGATTAATAGAGATGTATTACAGAACAACCATGTGTCCCTATTCTAGGCTGGTCATTGCTACCATGGAGAGAAACACATCCTGGATTTCTCCTCACAAAAAAAAAAACCCTCAGATTAAGGAACACCATTTCAGACTCTTTCAAGTGTGTAGTTCCCCAGAATTGTAATCGTACTCAGATTGAGGCATAAAAAGCGTGAAGGATCTCTGAATTTGTGATCACCTGTCCTGTCCGAAGTTGTTGGTGATGAAGCTCATCCATGAACTGCTGTCCTCCCTGCTGATACATTTCCTGGAGACCAAATACGAAATAAGGCTACAAAATCTGCTCTATGAAGAAATTTTCTCCACTAGGTCATTTCCAGAATAATATTGATTGAAGCATCGTGTAGCCTACCCAGAAGTAGGAAGGGCAAAACTGTAAAAACTGCATTTGCACCACACTACATCATGAGAGATCATGAAAGAAGTGAGAGAATGTGAAAGATGAAAGCCATGGGGCTATTGAACTATTTTCCACATCACATCCATAATACAAGTATCTACAAGTGCAAATAGGTGTCTCACCTCTAAGCATAACATGGCTGCCTCCCTCACCATATTATTGGAATCATCAAAGAGCTGTAACACCTGAATTACCATCCAGCATGCAACTGAAAAGTTTCAAAGAAGAGCTTGGCTCATGTTCCTCAATCTCTGATCAGAAACAAAATCTGATCTGATCCAAGAACTGAACTCTTGGAGGGAGAGAGATGTCAGAGTAGGAACAGGAAATGAGTAGAGATACATGTCCTTAACATTGCTACCTACTATCATGTGCAAAGGGATGTGCAGGACATCCATGAGATTTGAAAATGCTGATAGATAGATCAATTGTGGGGAAGGCAGGGTACTGTTCTGATTCTGAAATACTGCAAGCCCTAAAAACATCCATGAAATTCATAAGAGGTGTGTAAGCCAGGGGGATGAAGTACTGATGGTAGTAGCACTCGCTGGAAGGGTAGTTCTGTTGCAGCAAACAGATGTGTGGCCGAAGCTACTGTGCGAGCAAATTCCTCCCGAACCCGCCAGTTTTTATGGCACCATGCAAAATTTCCAGCTCTTTCTACAATGAGAGTTGGCGAAGAGATCTAGGCAGCAGCAAAGGGAAACCAGACAATGTTATGATCTGGACAACCAACAATCTCTCATGGATGGGAATGCATTGATCAAAAGGTGAAGTAATCATGCAGGTTTTGAGCAACAAAACTATAAATACCTCCATAAGTGCTAAGAGAAGGCGACGGCCTGCATCACGCACAGGCTGCTTGCCATCACCCAGACGTTCCACAATGAGGGGCAGCAATGCATTGAAATGCACCTTGAGATGCTCTCCCGCAAGAGCTGCAGCTGAAGCAAGAGCTTGCAATGCACCTTCACATACCCTAAAGTTGTGGTCTTTCAACAAGGACACAGATGCATCCACCAGGTTTCCCACTTCGGTAGGTGATAGGCTCTTCCTGCTCTGTTCCAAAAGTACTTGAAGCCTCTCCACCCCAGCCATTCTTTCCTTAGTGTCCTTGGCCTGGAGCTGCGCTATGGCTTCCTCCATTTGTGAAGGAGGAGGGGGATTGCCCCGCGGGACTACAAAAGCTCCCAAATCAAAACACTCTGTACATAGTGAAAATAGGAGCAATCGTTCCTACTGCGAAGCAGTGCCTTGAAACCTCGTCACAAAGACAAAACTTTCCACGCCACTCCTCCTCTAATCACATAATACTCTTCTCTACCTCCATCTCTTCCCGGGTCCTCCTCCTCCAAACTGACGACACTTCACGCTCTCCACTCGAAGTTCTGACACAGAATCTGTACAACGGTCGCAGAAAACATCAAAGAAAACGTCAAGGAGAAGCCAAAAACAAAACAAAAGGTACAACTACCACGAGGCAAATGCCGCACACGACAGAAACAAAACCAAATAAACAATGCGAACAAAGAACCTCAAAACATCATCAGTAAAAAAAGAAAAGAAAAAAACAAAGTTAACATCGATACAAGAGAACATATTCTCTACGACACATAATGCAGGCAGAAAAAGCCGCTCCGGCCCCCCATCCTCCCGCCAAGAAACAAAGAGGAGGGAGGGAGGGAGGGAGGGAGGAGAACAATGACCACCAAAAAACAGAAAAACGGAAGATCCAGAGACAGATTGTTCGTCTACAAACAGACAAGAGACCAGGGAAAAGAGAGAGAGAGAGAGAGAGTTCCGTCGCATCGGTTTCTACATCTTGGAGGAACAATCAACAACCATCTTCGGTCGGATCCAAAACATTTTTGGGGAAGAAAATTGCACATACTAGTAATAATCGATGCAGCAGCAACAACAACAGCAGCAGACAACGAAGGCTCTCGACATACATTCCAATACCTCCATTGCCGCCGTCGCAGCCACAAAAAAACTTGCAACAAAAACAACAGCAACAGGATGAGCAGAAGCCACACCCTCCTCGCCTCGCCGCGCGTGCGTGTGCGCAACAACACCAACAACAACAACGCTGCCGAACAAAACCAGCGCAAGCCAGGTAGCCAGCCAGCCAGCCAGCAGCAGCAGGCCTTACAGCACGGCTAACCATAGGTAAAGAAACAAAGAAAACCACGGGTCACGTTCTAACCAACCACCCGGCTACGTAACATCCACAATGTACGTATTATTCGTACCTATACACGTATGTATACGTAGGCACTATGTAAGTAGGTTCTTTCTAACTAGGCTTTTAACGTAGATAGTCCAAGACTGGTAGGTAGATAGGTAGGTAGGTAGGTAGGTACGTCGGTCCCCCCTCAACCGACAAGACATGATTTTGAAAAACCGGGCCGGGCAGTATAAATGAATATACATAATTTTATATAATCCGGGCAGTAGAAATGAATATACTTTTTTTTTTTCTTTTTTTTTGATCTGGTCTTTGTTTTTAGTTAAAGGGTATGTTTTAATAAGGGCAGTTTTGCTCCTTTTTTTTTTCTTTTTTTCTTTTTTTTTAAAGGGGAAAAAAAAGGGGTATAATTGAAGTAATTTTCAGCAATAATTGACCTACCAGGTAGTAGGTACTTCCTTCAAGGGTTTCTTTTATTTTTAGGTAAATTTATTAGGAAGTATTTTGTCAAATAAGACAAATATGGTTGATTTTTTGTGGCTTTTTGATTTTTTTATTATCATTATGCCTTTGAAATACTAATTCTACCCTACTTTGGAATCCAATAAATTATAGAGTGTTATTTTTGTACTAATGATTTTTTGTGTGATTTTTTTATAAAAAAAACACTTTTAGAGTCAAGGGAAAGTAAAAGATAATTATATATATTCATTCCTATTTCACTTAATTTGAAAATCATTAAAAACACCACCATAAAGAGAGGAAAAAAAAATTTAACAAGATGAAAAAAATTGATGTGCTACAAAATTTAATGTGTTCAACACTGACCCAAAATAATAATAATAATAATATTATTATTATTATTATTATTATATTATAAAATCACTAATTTACAAGTACCTAATGAAGAAAATTAGGATGAAGAAGAGAGTGCCCATCATTTGAGAGGCTATTCTATTCTTTCAAAGGCAAACAAACATGAACAAAACATTTTTCAACGTGTCCATAAATAAATATAATTTACACACCCAAATGCGGGGATGATGGTGCATGGGAGGAGGAGGTTCATCAAATTGGGAGTAGCGAACATTTTTTAAATAATAATAATAAATTAAATAAATAAATAAATAAAAATTATACACTAATTTTTCATAATAAAAGGTTGAAAGCCACCATGGGGGTGATGATGGTGGGTTGAAGGAAGTTGACGGGGGGCCCAATATACTCAATTGTCTAGTTCAATGATTAGAAGAAGAAGCAAAATGGGGGAAAAACTATGACTTGGGTTCGAAGTTTTGTTGCATAATTTATGAGCTGACATGTACATTGTGCTTGCTAGAGATGATTGTGGTCGAATGACACATAAGCAACACGATTCACAACTCGGTGATGATCTTAGCAAACAACAACAAGTTGTGGTTGGTTAGTTCGTTCGTTGGTTGGTTGGTTGGTTGATGTCATCTCTCTCATGCAAGTAAAGTAAAGTGAGTGAGTTCGTTCTTCTTCACATCTTCTTCTTGTTGTTGTTGAATCATATACAATAAGATGAAGCTCCTTGAGACATTAATAATAATGTAATGATATTGTATTCAAGTCTCTCTCTCTTCCACACTTCTCTTGCTCTATACCATGGAAGAAACAAGGGTGCAAGTTTCAATCGCCCGTGGTGTTGTTGTTGTGCATGAGAAAGCCCCTTGTTACCAAAGATATACCCAATGGAACGGATATCAGGGTTTCAATCACCATGTTGTGTGATGAAGTCCTTTTACTAAAGATATACCCATGGGATGGATATAAGGGTATAAGGTTTTTTATTTTATTTTATTTTTGATAGGTAAAATTATTTGATAACCTTTTATTACCCTATTTGGGTAAACCCAAACAAAAAAAAACCAGCTGGGTATGGGTATCTAAGCTTCAAAAAAAGTTCAAACACAATCAACATTTATGGCTATATATATGCTTTGCAAATTTGGTACGGCAAGTAATGGTAAATAATGAACATTTATTGTAAGAGTAAGAATAAATGTTTCTATCATTTATTTTCATATGTACCATGCAAGTATAAAGCAAGTAAAAACAATAGGGCAAATAAAATAAAAATATTTACACAAATATTATGGCACTTTTTGAAGTGGAGGAAGGCAAATTAATTCCTTGTGCAATTGGCATTGCAAATTGTGAATATGTGCATTTTTGATATTTCAAAAAAAACATCCTATCCAAAAGCTAACAAACTAGAATGGAAGCAAGCAATAGCTTGAAGAATACATTCTTAAAAGGTCATTCACACATAGTGATAAAATCACAAGTAGTATCCCATCAATAGCTTGAAGAATACATTCTTAAAAGGTCATTCATACATGGTGCTTTTACATACACATGCGACATCAATAAATTGCTTACATGTGGCTATCTATACATACGACCAAGATGACCCATCACCCATACTAGTTAGTACCTTTGCCTTCTTGGGTGAGGCCTTTTAGCGACCATATTCAACCTAGGAAAGGTTGAATTTAAACTCCGAGACCTTGATCTATTCTTAGAATGGAATGGATATTCACCATGGTTAGAAAACAACCTTTTTTTTTTTAAATTTATAATTTTTACCATGATACCAATGTAGGTGCCTTCACCCAAGGCCATACAAACATGACAATCTATTACAAAGCTATCACTAGTGGGTAAGGTTAATATGCAATGGGCCATGTCAACATAAATTAAATTATTTCTGATTTTATTTTATTTTATTGATAAATACTTGCTAATTGTATCAAAAGTTCTAGAAAATATATATATAATAATTTGGTTTTCTCATTCAATGGGTCTTGTTTACTATTTTCATAAAGAAATCCAAGTACTTGTTTAATATGTGCACATGAGAAATACAATGGCTTGATGAGGGTAGTATGTGCATATGAGAAAGATAACAACTTGATGAGAGAGAATAATAATTTCTCTTTTTCAGCTTTGAAAATAGAATATTCAACCTTCCTTAATTTCATTAAAGTGCATTGGGCACTAGTTTCTAACTCATTAATACTCGACCTTTGCTAAATAATATTTCAACCTTTGTCAAATATAAAAACAATTTAAACATGGATGTCAAATTTTTTAATTAATTCAATATTTGACAATGGATTATTGAACTAGCCCAATACTATTAATCTAATTACAATATACATGAAAAATCTCGCACATTTGAAATTTTTAATTTTTATCAACAAAGCTAACTCATTAACTTGAATACAAAACACATAAATTAAAAGTTTTCAAATTTCCCCCTTTCTCTCTTTTGCAAAGTTCCCCCAACCTTTCATATGCTACAAAGCCCTTAGCTTTCCATATATGGAAAAATATTGTATGTAATTAGACTTTGGTCATTGGAAAAATATTTCCTAAAGCACCAAAACACAAATCTTTAAAAGGGCAATAAATAGAAAAAAAATTGAAAGGCAAGTGAAATGGGTTGAAGATTTATTTCAAAAGAAAATCAAATTAACACAAAGGAAGTATATACAACATACATGGTTCCAAGAAACATGACTATTGATGACTTACTTACGTGGAAAACTCAACAAAACATATCATGAAGCAATTGAGGTATTTCAAGGATAATATATCATATGTGCACCAATTCATATGATAGACTTGCAAACTAAAGGCAATGCAAACTATGTTGCACTAATATTGGAAATGACACACTATCTATAAACAAGATTTTACAAAGCCACATTTTTTCATGTAAGAATTTTTTGACAATGGCAATGTCCAACCAAAAAAAAAAAACAATATGCAATTTACACTTACAAGTTAAGGTCAATTTTGTGAACCTTCATAATTTTTTTAATAGTCTTCAACATGGCCCTTACATTAATCTTTCAAACATTTTGTCTACATTTATTATGTTCACTACATAAGTTCCATCAACTCCAATTACACATAAGTGCACAAGGTAAGGGTTAAGCACAAACATGTCGATGTTTTTTCACATGTGATTAAAACCACAAACATATATATATATATATATATAAACAATAGGATTAACTCAATGTAATCAAAGATTGAAGCATGATGTAGCAAGACCCATGTGAGCATTATTGAAAGCCAATTAAAGTACCTCAAGAAAATAGATAGAAAATTCACAAGTCAATCAAAGATATGGTCAATGTTCCCTTCAACCTCAACATTACCATGTCTCATCCTTTCATCTAGGATAAAAATTTGATGCCTACATTTCTAAACTTTGCTTTAAATTCATTTAAAGATGAAAAATGTAAAGTTTGAAACTGAAATTTGCTTCTGAAATCAACTTGATGATAGTTCAAGTTGTCAAATAACTCAAATTATCCATCAAGTCCAAGACCAAGCAAGTTAACAATTGGCATATGACATGCCTTCCATGTCACTAACTATCATTTTTGCAAATTTAATTGAAAATTCAGATTTTTCACATTTTGTACTGCATTCAATTATGATAGATTTTTTTGAATATTATTCACTGATTTTTTTCATTTTCAACATTTTCAATATTATTTCCCTTTCTTGCATTAAACAAAATTATATGACGTTATGTTTTTGGAGCTTCTTTTTAAATTGCGATATGGTTTCCCATGGTAAAATTGTCATGAATATAATGCTATAGGTTTTGAACGTTTCTTTTTATCTTTGTGATTTATTATAGGATGGTTGTAACATCATTTGTTCATGTTTGTAAAGCTATTACATGCATATATATTGATGATCATGGCTACTTAGTAAATCAAATTTATTAGTAATAGGTAGGAATGACTAAAATACCACTACCTCCATTGTTTTAAGAAAATATTTAATGATTTCTTTTAGAAGGTGAGTATTTGTGGTTGAAATGATGGCATTAAAATAAATAGCACTATGACTTGGAAGAGTTTTTAGGAGGATTTGTAAAAGGAAGGTGAACGAATTATCACTTTCATGGGAAAGTGAGATGCCCCATGAACTTACTTAAAAGGGATTTTTTGGGAATATGGAACATGTCTTTGATGGTGTTTAGATGCGAATGTTATACATATTGGTGTTGCTTTTAAACTAGTTTTGATGTTGGATTATAGGTGTGTAATGTAATAGGAGGTAGAAGGCATCAAGCTAGGGAAATTTTTGTTGTAATCACACCTAATGTTATGTTGTTGAATAGATAGGTAAGTGTTTTATTGCTTTCACATCAAGAATTTTAACTAACATCAAATCCTAGGTGGAATCCTAAGTCACACACAATGTTAAGTGGGCATCAAGTTTATGTAATGTGAATGTTAACTTCACTCAAATCTTCAGAAAACATAAACCATGCAACAAAAACACAATGTTAAGTAAAAACCCATAAAAGGGGTTTTAAATCAATGTTACGTTAACATTACATTACAAAAACATGATTTTTTCATTAATTTCATTCACATTGTGATTAAAATGATTGAAAAATTAAATCCATTTATTTGAAATTATTGATTATGTTTGAGTTGACAAAATCAAAACTGAGCATGTATGTTTTGACCAAAAATTAATTACTTAGTCAAAATGAACATTATGTGGGACACATGGCATACATGGCACCCATGTAAAATTGTTGAATTTGACTAATGATTAACGTGACTAAAATTAATCACCCAAATATGAATGATTATAATTATAATTGTATTTTCGTATGATACACGATAATATCATACATATATATATATGAATGAATGTAGATTATGGATGTCACATACAAATAAAATATAGGGGATAGTTCAAATGTGACATGAAAAAATGATGAGAGAAAATGGAAAATGATTTTTTTTTAATTTTTTATTTACTACGAAAAATAGGACATAACTAATGTACATGTGAAAATTGTACTAATATAATTTTAAATTCAAAATTATAAATAAAAATTCAGATTTTTATTTTAATTATATATATATATATATATAAATGAAACTCATTTCATTATGAGATTTTTCAAAATAAGACTTACTTAAAGTTTTTTTAAATCCAATTAAATGACTATTTAAATGAATTGAATCAAATTGAAGGTATTTAATAATTCATGAATACATTTTTCATTTTGAAAATAAAAAACATTACAAAATTTCAATGTAATTAAGAAACTTAAAATTCAATTAAATTGAATACAAATTGAAATATATGCATGTGTAATTTTTAAAATTTATGAAATTATTTAATTTTATAATAGGATAATAATGTGCATTGTTAAAAAAAAATGTGTTTATATATTTTGCACTAACAATTTATATCATCACATGAGGCAAGGGTTGGATAATAATGGCCTTGGGTTACAATTGAAAAGGTGAAAATTCAAACCCTATTTTGGACATGTTGTGATCATAAAATCATCATGATAACATGTCATGGGTTCACTATATTATTGACAATCAACCCAAAACAAGAAAAAAATGTTTTTTTAGCATCAAAAACATGACTCTAGTGCAACAATTCTTGACCTTGATTTTAGTTTAATCCAAAATAATTATATATATATATAATTTACCAAAAATATTTTTTTAATTTAAAAATTAATATTTTCACATCAACTAATAGTTTTAGTCATCTTAATCATATTTGTGTCATAGATGGTTAATTTATTTTAATTCAAAGATTTTTATCCATTATGCATTGTGACAAAAATTTCAATCATTAAAACTGACATGACATAACAAATATTTTTCCATGGTTCTTTTAAAGTCCATGTTTAGGTAGCCTACCCTAACCTTTAAGTTCCTTAATATTCATGTGTACCGATTACATCTAAAAAGATGATTACTTCTACCTCTAGAACAAGAACACCAACTAATTTGTTTGGGGTGGCAACAACAATATGTCAAAAACCATTGTTTTTTGTCACAACTTTGGTTGTGCTCAATTTTCAACTAGCAACAATGTTTCATTTGACAATCATAATGTGTGAAGATGGGGATACAATAAGGATGTTAATTACATTAGTCAAGACTTGTAAGAGCACTTCATGATGTTCTTAAAGCTAACAATTTAACACATATTTAATTAATTTTGAACTTTACAAATGTCCAAAAATGCAAACACATAATTTACACCATTAAATTTTTGAACCTATCAATTATAAATATGACCTGGTGGCCACCAAGTTGTTAACCACATTGAAGTTCTTGAAGAAATGCAATTTACATCCCTTATACAAATTAAATTGTGAAAAGAATAGGTTGTTTAAAAGAATGCAAAAAAGAATTTAGAAGATCAATGAAATGCAATTTACATAAATCAAACAAATGTATTGAATATTTGAAATCCAAATTGAACCTAAGGTGTGGTGGCCACTAACCTTATAACAAGAAAAGAAAAAAAGTTGTAAAATTTAGAAAATCCATATTGCATAATAAGTAAACAAATTTGATTGAATATTTTAGATATAAGTTGAACCTATTAAAATTTACCTTCTTAACTATCGATTTACCTACATAGGTTTAAATATATAACAATTAGTGGTAACTTGGCATTAGATGTATGAATGGTTGTTTATAGAGTAAAGTACCATTATAGTTGATGATATAGTTAGATGTGTGACATATTAATCCTAAAATGTTAACTTGGTGTTAGGGGACTTATCATTAAAGTTCCTAACACCAAATGTGATTGTAGATTTACATTCCTTGCATCATGCCTCCATATGCATGTATGTTTGCAAAATGTACATGGAAAATGTAGAATATAAATGTGTATTAATGATTTTCTTGGAAATAACCAATAAGAATTTTTTTTATGTTTCTTTCTTTTAAAAAGGAGTTTGTATTTGGAATTTTTAGAGAATAAAGAGTTTTATGTAGTAGCAATAAATGGGAGGTGGTAAATACCCTATGTGGCTTAATGCCCAATGTTCCCATTTTCTTCTCGATGCTTCTACTTGTTTTTTATTCTTAAATGTAAACAAGTCATTGTTAACAATAAACAACAACTAGGTGTAGTTAAGTAGTTGAACTAACAAATTGATTTACAATTAGCAATCATGGTTCAAGCTTCTAAAACTTCTAAAGAAGTTGCTCACTCCAACCTCCTTGTAAATTTAGAATATTAACTCATAGAATATTAGCATCACTTGAAGACTTTATATTACAACAAATTTGGTTTTAGTTGATGATAAATAATTGTGCAAAGTCAAGAAGCTTAGGGGAATGTGCGACCAAAAGATTTGAAGCTAAAGGACTTTCAATTTCTTTTAAAAGATGTATTGCATGTTTTGTTTGGTTGGCATGGTATAAGAAGGGAATGGAGAAGAAGAAGGCAACTTTTCTAACAAACTCAATGACCTTTTTGAAAAGGGTGGTGGTTAAATGTCACTTGAAATGGTTGCAACAACAAATTTTGGAAAGACATTTTTTGATGATGGACATCCCCCTCTAGTTGTAATTTTTGAAGTTATGGCTTCTACATGGCTTGAGGTCTAGGATGATACAATGTTATGTTTATATCACACAAGAACATAAAACAATTTTGGAGAACATTGTTTACAACACTCCAAAAATCATTGTAATGTTATTTATTACATTTTTAAAAATTGATGAAATGGCCCCCCTACAACTTTTGCATTTTTTGTAAAAAAAATGTCAATAGGAGCTAGTGACAATATCAATGAAAATTCGAACATTAAATAATCTCTATAATGCACCACCCCCACCCTTATTATTTCTTCCCCAAAAAAAACAAATCAGTGTCAATGATGGCCTTAATGAAAACCCTCATACATCAAATAAATCACACAACAATAATTTTCTTCCCCCCACTCACGTTTTAAAAAAACCTTTGACAAATCTGGTGATGGTGAATACTATTTTGCAATCATGAAATTTGTGTCACATTGTTGGTGTTGACATTTTAAAACCAAAAAAAATGACCCAAAAAAGGTGGGCAGGGTGGGGGGTGGCAATGCACATATCACCATTGTTGGAATGAATTTTGTTCTTGTAAAGTTTCTACCTAAATTTTCTTTTTTTTAAATTACCTCAAACGACATGCATAATATCATTAAGCACTTCGATGATGCCCAACCTTCCCCCCCTTCACCCATCCCTCAAACCTAACAATTTTTTGTATTGTTGAATGTTGATGGCACCCTTTCCCCCACCTATCCTTTTTTTTAGGGGGAAAAAAACTTCAATTATCTTCAATGATGATGTTGACCAACTTCTTAGTGTAACAACAATTTCTATACAAACAATTGTGTTCCTTCAACCAACCAAGTGTCCTTCACAAAATCTTATTTAAATTTTATTTTTTTCAAAATTTTAAACATTTTTACAAATAATATAATTAGTGTCCTAGCTACCAAGTTATTATGGTAAGCAAGTAGGTATGTACGTACTAAATACTTGCTACTTATCACCTATTTGAAACACTAAAACAACAAAAGAAGAAAATATTGAATAAGATAGTAAGTTGGTGTCCAAAATCTAGCATGCAAGTAATCACAATATTGAGTACTAAAAGGAATACAACTTTACAAGTTGAGGTTTGTTTTAGTTCAATATATATAATGCCTATCATAATGGTGATGTTCAATATCTATAAAGAAACGGGTTTGAAAATAAACTAAGCTCGAGTGTCGATGCATAGGTATAGAGTATATATATATTAAGAATTACATGCATACCTATGGTTCCAACTTTACACCAACATATGATGTGAAAATTTACTTGTGCCCAATTTGCTATAAGATTAACAATTTTTTTATGTGAGTTTATATATTTTCTAGTTGTTTTGATTTTTGCATTTTCATTTATTAGGTGTAACTTATCATTTTCATCCTAATTATGGTATATAATGGCCTTGGTGCCCCTATAATAAAATATTAATAACGATAAGAATTATAATAGTTGTAATAAGGTTAAGTAAGACTAGTAATTATTCACTATGTAAGTGGTAATTAATATATTGCAATTTAGCATAATGACTTAAATTTGATATTTATTGAGGTCATAATTCATTTCTTAAAGTTGAAAGTTGCAAAAAAACCCATAATTTGGTGTTAGTGTTTGGTAAGTTTTTTTGGGGGAAATTTATTGGGTTTTTAAGTGTTGAGTGCATTTTTCAAACTTGGGAAATTACAAACATGGGTGTACCTTTTTGAAGCATTTGCAATAATTTTTTTTCAATTGTTTTCAAAAACATTTGTCGCCATGTAATGCAAAAAATCTCCATCAAAACAATTCAATGACATGGTGGATCTAGGAATCTCTTATGGAATTCTATTGTTAGGATTCAAGTAATCCTTGTGTCTTCTAAATACAAACGTGTTGGGAAAAAATCATTTATAAGACCTTTTAAATGTGTGAATGCATGGTTGAGTGGTTCATTTTTAGTGTCACAATGGTAATTTATACAAGGTACTGTAGCCGAACAACGGGTGGCAGGACAGTGACTCCATGACTGTGTAGTTGGTGTGAACACAAACTCCTTGATCAGGGTAATCTGGCCGCCTCCATTGATGAGTGGCGGCGGATTTCTTCTTCATTAGTATGAGAGGGAAACTAGATATGCATGGGGTGCATGGGAGAAGGTGGTATGCCTGTGTGGGATGGGAGGACAGGAAGATGGCGGCGCATTTGATGATGAAGAGCGGCGCCACGTTGATTAGGGATGGAGGAGGAGCGATTGGTGAGAAAAGCGAGGTGGAGGAAGCTTGGGCGGGAAGCTGGATCCCGGGAGTTAAGGAGGAGGAAGAGGAGATGAGGAGCATCAGTCGACTTTTGGGTGGGACAGCAAGGAGCGGAGGAACGCTAGTCGAATCGCTCTCTTTTTCCGCTGCGATTAGTGACCTGAGAGATCTCCGGCCCCTTGATCTAGGAAAGCTTAACGAGAATTTAGGAACAAGGAATCGAGATAGCAATTGTGAGGAGGCATAATAGTGGGTTCTGTACGAGACATTATGTGTAATGAGAACTATGGAATTTTGCCTCTGAGATCCATTTCGTTTGAATTGTATGTTGCATAGTTGTGGGATTGCATTGTGCTCGCTCTGTCAGAGCGAGGCAGTGTCGGGAGAGGTTTGGTTAGTGTCGTGTCCTCTTTGTTTCTATGGATCCCTCCTTTTTGGTTACAGTACATTGTGTTCAAATGTGTGTGATGAATAAGATAATTTTGAATTTGTCAATTAACAATTAGTAATACATTAACACGATGATTATGCAAGCAATTTATGTAAAAAAATATTTTTCTCAAATCAATTCATTCATCATCAATAATGAACTTTTGAAGCTTAAAAATATGGATTGGTTGGCTAATTGGATTATTGATAAATTAATTAATTCATATCAAATTTAATTCCAAATTTTTTATAATGACTAAATATGCATTGAATAATGAAATAAAAAAATCAAGTGTGAAATCATTTTCTTTAAAACCTTGATCAAATGGTGGTTATGGAGTTTTGAAAGGTCAAAATTAGAATTATATTCAAAAGTCATTTTGAATTTTTTTTTTGATTTCAAAAAAAACTCATGCTTACTAAACATGTTTTTAAAATCTTTACTTTAACCTTCATTCATATGAATTTTATGAGTTTTTCTTTTAGGATTTCTAAGTAACATTCACCATAACAATTGATAGTAGTGATTTTTTATATAGGTTTTGACCTAAGTTTAAAAGGTTCCTTAGTGGGTGAACATTTGGTAATCAAAAGTTAAAATAATGATCAAATCTTTAAAATTATAAACAACCATGTTCATTTGGCCACTTAAAAAGAAACTTGATATGGACTTGAATGGAATGTTCAATTGCCACAAATGGGCACTTAATTATACATTCACCCAAATAAATGTCATATAAACTCAATGTGCATTGATGATTCAATTGCACCTCAAATCAAACTAGATAGTTATTTTGAACATTTTGAACATGAGTGCAATTAGAAACCTAAACCTTGCTAAACATGTATGGTTTGATGAGTTTAAAAAAACAATGGGCCACTTTATGTGTAGACCAAAAACATTGTGCAAAAATAGATGTGAAACATTTTGTGCTTTAAATTTTGATTTAAGGTTGAGAGGTTAGTATGTTATTATACCTTGCACTCAAGTACTTCTAATATGCATTGACGATTCATTTAAAGTTGCAAATGTAACCAAATTTTAGGGAACTATGGTTGTAGAGTTGCATTAAACAAGTTGTAAATAACCATTTTTCTTCTAGTGTTATGACTCGTATGAGGGTATTGACATGCTTTCAATTTTCTTTTTTGGTCCATCACCCAAGTATTTTGATTGTGCAAAAGTTGTGGTTAAATATGTAGATGAATATGACATTTTTTTGTAGTTGCAAAAGTAATTGTAGTTGTCAACTTTTTTTTTTTTTGTGATTTATCCTACATGCCCATTGAGGATTTTGACTATGTACTTAACACATCTTCCAAAATTCCCAAATTTGATGGTAGGCTACATAATATGTGGTTGTATGGACTAACATTATAAAGTAGTATTTAGATTCCCAACTTCTTACCCAAACATTAAAGCTTAAATTTCCTATTGTGTAGGTCATGGAGGATTTTCCATAGGAGGAATTGTTTATAAAAGATGTGGAATTCTTTCAACATTCAAATTCCCCTAGTTGTATGGGAAGACAAGAAACAAAAGGCTAAACATCCACTATCCCGCCGCCCCCCCAACCCCACCACCAACCCCAC